>Ga0123355_10003960_pt1 | contig 21440 bp, 17 predicted proteins | sample TergutEmb28metaG_3_FD_89872 | JGI IMG/M metagenome (GOLD analysis project Ga0123355, IMG submission 89872) | Embiratermes neotenicus P1 segment gut microbial communities from Petit-Saut dam, French Guiana - Emb289 P1 | ecosystem: Host-associated > Arthropoda: Insects > Digestive system > Gut ...
ATACCCGAATTTACTCTGCGGTTTGTCGATAATTCTTATGATGTACCGCCAACCTTTTCAAAAGACCCCTTTACAGGAAAAAATGAAATGACCCAAGAAGGCTACCACGTAGAAAATAAAACAGCCGAAATAAAAATAAAAAACCCGCCCTTTACAAGCTATAAAGATTCACAGGGTAATAGCGTCTATTTGTCATATGATATTCGCTGGAAAGGCCATTTTGACGATTACTGGCACACCCGCAGTAGTATTCCTAACTGTGGCTATTTAGCTGATTCACGTTCGATAGGGAGTATGGACATGTCTGGAGTAGTAACGTTGCTAGATCCCAATGCTCTCTTCACTGAAATATCGTATTCTTTAGGCGAAACACGCAATTATAATATGGATAATATTGATGTCTCTGAGGGCGGACAAATAGATTTTCAGGTTCAAGCACTGATTGGATACAGCACCCGTGTCGAAGTTCCTCCTGATCCAGTCTATCCTAGAGGAAATGACCAGTTTGTTTTTACATGCGAGTTTAGTGATTGGAGCAAAACACAGACCATAACAATGGGTACCAGCAGTGATGGTGCGCCCACTCAAAACGAGCCAACGCCAAACCCAACTTATGCCTCAAACCCACCGCATCAACCTGCGATGACAATAGCTGGGATTAACTTGGTTGATTTTAGTTTAGGCGTCGTTTTAGGTGTTGTAATAGCAGGGTTAAGTGTTGCGTTTGTCTATGAAAAGAGAAAAACTGCAAGATACAAACGAGATACACAAACCATAACAGGGACATAACAGTCAAAGTCTTTGTTGATTATTGCTGGTTACTGTGTATGGTGTAGGCGCACAGCTAACCAACATTTCACAGTCACGCAACAACTTCCAATGTTCCAAAAAGTTAGGTATGAAGTAAACCCCTGATTTAACTTAGGAAAGCTTATTAAACGAGGAACGGTAGATTTCTGAAGTTGCCTAATTTGGGCGGATAGATCAGCCTGGTATGATCGCCACGTTGGCATCGTGGAGGTCGCGGGTTCAAATCCCGCTCCGTCCACCAAATACAATATATCCGTAACTTTCCGATGTTTTTTACCACACAAAACGCTACACAGCGAAGACTTTCTTAATATCACACTGCAAATCTCCTTGACCCCTTTGTTTCCCATAGAAGCACATGTTGTAGGCGAGAGGTAATTACACTGTTGGTGTGGTTGTTATCGAGGTCTGCGAAAAAATAAGGGGGCTGTTTAAATTCCCATGCGTTTGCCTACTTGTATATTACAATTATACAAGAATTCAGGTTTCAATTAATCCTGACCTCCAAGCTTGTTATACCCCTACCTTTGCTTTATGCAGTGAGTATTTGCGCGACAATTTGGGCGTTGTTAGTTTATTGGGTTAGCATAAAAAAATGTTTTTAGAAAGAAAACTATGTGTATTCTCTATATGTGAAATTACATTGAGTACATCGTAAAAACTGCGTGGACGATTCATCTGAACCTCTGGTCTGCACTTGCCAGATATTTGCAATGTTATTTCCACATCGAGGACAATCCGTCCGTATCGTTGGTAACGTGGTGAGTTCCTGTTCTTCTTTACCGATTATGGCGACAAACTGCTTGGGACTATGTTCAATGATCTTGCTATTAAGTTTAGGATGAGGTTCTAAGTCCGGTTTTTTCTGTCCACATTTGGTACAGGTAAGCATAACCATGGTTTGATTTCCCGAATGACTTTTTATGGGTTTTAACTGTGAACCGCATTCTGCACAAAATTCCATTTTCTTTCCTCCATTTAAATTTCCACGTGGACCATAGTTAACTCGTGTCGTTCAAAGCGCGCGGTGACATCACTTCTTGTCTTCTCTGCTAATCATTGGTTCATCAGACGTTTTAGCTACATTGTTTTCTACGTGGTTATATCCACATACCGCTTTTGAATCATAAATAATGGTGTGACTGCACCGTTACAGCAACAATTTCTCCCTACAGTTTCCAATATGACTGCCACCCTGCAACTACAACATTATTTATTTTTCACACGGCCTTCCATAACCCAGCGATAAACCTGGGTTGTGAATGAAATGGAAAAAGAAAAAATTAACCGCAAAAAGGCAGTAAACTTGGTCAAGCAGATGTCTGATGTTTGTGGTATCGATCTTGACACCTCCTCGCTTATGCTTATGCCTCAAAACGCCGAAGGCATACCGTCCATAGGAGAACAACTCCATATCAAAACAGAGTTGAACTTTGGTAGCCGACTTTGCCTCAACGCACTCGCAGATGAAAACAAACTTCAAATCAAAGAAACTCCCGAAAAAATAATTTTGGTTAACCCAAAAGAAAATGCTACCAGTCCATATCATAACAAAAATATCTAAATAATTTTTCTTTGTTAATTTATTAAGATTTTTTTAAATCAAATGGTGTATTAATGTTGGTAAAAGTTTTCAATTCAGGATCAAGTTGTTCAATAACCAAGGTGGATACATATCGTACACCTCGTAACCGTTCAACCATGCTGCGCATATCAAATTGGTTCTGTGCAAGTGTCTCTTTGGTGATACTGAGTGCATATGCTGTATTATAGACTGCGTGAAGGGGTTCAATTTCCATGTCGGTATGTCTTGGAACCACCGCCGCCTTACCTGCGGATAAATCAAAAAGTAACTCTATAACATCTTTGGATACAAAGGGGCTGTCAACGGGTAGAAGCAACGTATATTCACCTTGGGCGGCTTCAAACCCCGTTAGAGCACCCACTAATGGACCCTTGGCCTCAGCAACATCGAGGGCAAATGAAACTTTGGCTGAAACAATTTTTGCATAGACATCCGCCCGCTTTTGAGTGTTGGTAACGATGATAACTTCCTCCACAAGACCTTTTACTGCATCAACAACATGACTAAGTAGAGGTTTACCATTCAACTCAAAGAGACCTTTGTCGCCGTTGTTAAAGCGAGTTGCAGAGCCACCTGCCAATATAACTGCCGATCTGTCCATACAATCACGTTTCCAACCTCAAACCTAGAGTAGGCTATTGTTTAAGGGTTTTGTAAAGCTTCGCGGCTCTTTTGATGTGTTTTATGTGACAACATAGACTGTGATGTTGATCTAGCCTGATGTTGCATTGTTTGGGCTGTTCCCGTTAATGGCTGTAGATTATTTTTGCCTCAAAATAGCAATCTAACGATTGTTTGGTTGTTTACTGCAGACGATGCATGCCTTAAGTTAAAAGGGGTATTCCAAAAATATAGCTTTGTTAAGTTAATAGGAAAATATATCAATGGTGCTGTCGACTTCATTGTTCTTTAGTGAAACTGCATTGAAAAGTATGGTAGAGTTTAGATGGCACGGTCGAGGCGGTCAGGGTACGTGGACTGCTAGCGAACTTTTGGCCAGAACAGCACTTGATGAAGGTAAATACATCCAGTCTTTCCCCGAATTTGGGCCAGAACGAATGGGTGCCCCTGTAACTGCTTTTACCAGAATCAGCAATGGACCGATAAGGTTACATTGTGCAATCTATGATCCCGATGTCGTGATTGTACTGGACAACACTCTGTTAAAAACAGTGCCCATTACAGCAGGATTAAACAGTGATGATAACTGTATCATTATAAATTCAAGTGAAGAACCATCCGTACTAAAAGAAAACCTTCGTATAGAACACGGTAGAGTCTGGACGGTTCCTGCAACTGAAATCGCTATAAACATCTTGGGTGCTCCCATCACAAACACGGCACTCTTAGGTGTCGTGGCTAAAGCTACTGAAATCGTTACCCTCGAAGGCATACAGAAAACCCTCAAAGGCCGCTTCAGAGCAGATTTAGCTGAGAAAAACTTTGCAGTTATACAGGAAGCATACAAGGAGGCAAAGGTGAAGTGAGCAAAGAAAAAAATTGGAAAGAAATATCCCTTGCCGCAGTTCCCTCGAAATCAAGTGTAAGTTTCTTGACAGGTGACTGGAAAACCTACATGCCCAACCATGCGCTTGAAAAATGTGTTAAATGTCTCACGTGTGCTATACTTTGTCCTGAGGGCGCAATCCGTTTCAACCCCGAGCATGGTCAAGTCGAATTTAACTTCAGTTTCTGTAAGGGTTGTGGAATATGCGCTAACGAATGTCCTGCTAAGGCAATAGCGATGAAGATTCCTGAGGAGGAAGAGTAACACGGCACAACAGCAAACTAAACAGAAAACCTTGGCTATGAACGGTGACGAAGCAATCGCATATGCAGTTAAACAATGTGATGTTGACGTCGTAGCCGCATACCCCATTACCCCTCAAACTATTATTGTAGAAAAATTCAGTGAGTATGTCGCTAACGGGGAGGTTCAAACAGAGTATGTTTGCACTGAATCCGAACACAGCGCCATAACTGCTTGTCTTGCGGCTGGTGCGGTTGGCGCTCGAACTTTTACTGCAAGCGCTTCGGCTGGTTTGGCGTTGATGCATGAAATGTTATTTGTAACCTCAGGTGCACGCGTACCAGTGGTGCTGGCGGTTGCCAATCGGGCCCTCTCTGCACCGATAAACATTCATGGCGACCAATCCGACAGTATGGCTGAGCGGGACAGCGGATGGATTCATATCTACGCTGAAAACGCACAGGAAGCATACGACTCTATCATCCAAGCCTTCAAAATCGCCGAAGACGTTAATGTTTCCCTACCCATCTTTATCGGCGTAGACGGCTTCACCATCAGCCACACCCTTGAACGCGTCGATACCCTCACAGATGCTGATGTTAGAGAATTCGTCGGCGAACGCCACTATCCAACAGTACTGACCCATGAAGGTAAAACCGTCCCCTTCAAACTGGACCCCGCAAACCCCCTGACCATGGGACCCATCGCACTACAAAACTACTATTATGAGTTTAAACGACAACAAGAAGAAGCTATGAAAAACGCCTACAAAAAAATCCAAGAAATCAACAACGAATACGCTAAACTCAGCGGCAGAAACTACGGAAACGGACTCATCGACACATACAAACTCGATGATGCCGAAATCGCAATCGTCGTAATCGGCTCAACAGCTGGAACACTCAAAGACATCGTTGACCAGCTCCGAACAAAAAACATCAAAGCAGGTATTCTGCGTATTCGCACCTTTAGACCTTTCCCAGCTGAAGAACTCAAAAATGCTCTTCTAAACGTCAAAGCCATTGCAGTTATGGATAAAAGCATGAGCCCAGGCGGTTTAGGCGCAGCCCTCTTTAACGAAGTTAGAAACGCCCTCTACGACGCAAAACAACGTCCCATAGTCGTCAACTACATCTTTGGCTTAGGCGGCAGAGACAGCAGCCCAAGTGAACTCCACAAAATCTATGATGACCTATACCGAATTGCCCAATCAGGACAACCCGAAAAAACAGTAACTTATTTCGGATTAAGGGAGTAGGAGAAAACAAAATGTCAACTCAAGAATGGAAATTTACCGCCAAAGACATCATAGCAAAACCTGACTTATTCCTCCCAGGACATCGCGCATGCGCAGGTTGCGGACCTGCAACCGTACTGCGTCTAATCCTGAAAGCCACCCGCGGACCAACAATCGTAACCCAAGCCACAGGATGCATGGAAATCGTCGGTTCCATCTATCCATATACCTCCTGGGCACTTCCCTGGATCCACACTGCCTTCGAAAACGCAGCAGCCAACGCCTCAGGAATTGAAGCAGCACTAAAAATCATGCGTAAAAAAGGAAAAATCAAAGACGAACACGTCGATGTCATCGCATTGGCAGGCGACGGCGGAACCTACGACATCGGACTTCAGGCCCTCTCAGGAGCAGTGGAACGAGGACATGACTTCCTATTTATCCTCTATGACAACGAAGGATACATGAACACCGGCATACAACGTAGCAGCTCAACACCGATTGGCGCATCCACAACCACTTCCCCTGCAGGCACCGCTATCCCCGGTAAACTCGAGAAGAAAAAACCCATCACCGAAATCATGCTTGCCCACGACCTAGAATATGCGGCCACCGCAACACCCTACTACTGGAAAGACCTTATCACCAAAGTCCGCAAAGGCCTCGAAGTCAAAGGACCCGCATTCCTCCACGTGTTTGCACCCTGCCCAAGAGGCTGGAGAAGCGAACCATCTAAAACCATGGAATACTCAAAACTTGCAGTTGAATCATGCGTATTCCCCATTTGGGAAGCAATAAACGGCAAACGACAACTATCAACACCCAGCAAAGTCATCTCATTGGCACCCCAGAAAAAGAAACCAGTGAAAGCCTACCTTGAAGGCCAAGGCCGCTTCCGTCATCTCTTCACACCAAAAAACACCCACATAGTTGACGAAATCCAGCAGGCAACAGATGAACGCTGGCAAAAACTGCTCCAACAATGCACATCAACCAACCCCTAACCTTCTTTTTATTTTAACCGGAACTCTACAGTTTACGCTGAAGGCTAGGGTTTTGAAGCCGTTTTTCGGTTCTCTTTTAACCTTTAGCCATGCATCCCAAATAATAGCTACACCATAGTTACGCTATATGCCGCAAGGCCCAAATCAGTACGGCATACTTTCAAAAAAACAAAAACTAACAAAATAAACATATAACTCAGACAAAATGCGGCATTTTAGCCCTTCACAAATAATTGCCTATAGTGTAATGATAAAAAAATTCCTGTTCTAAATCTATTATAGTTGCCTTTTTAGTTTATTATGTTGCGCCGTAACTGCTGACTGTAACTTTTGCATTTGTGGATATGGTGTTTGTTTTAGCATCAACAAGGATCGCCGTGATCACGCTCTGAGATGAAAAGAGTTGTATTATCTCGTTATCGCTAAGAAACTCTGAGCCATTTGTATTAAAGGTATGAATTACACTGTTAGATATAGCGTTATCAACGTATTTGATGCGGATTCTAACGGTTATTATCTCATCATGTTTGAGATTTCCTACAACATCGATCTTGGGCTTAAAGTCAGTGATTGTTAACGGACGGCATTCGAGACTTTGTGTCTCACTGAATTCTCCACTAGTTCCCACTGGAACAATCGTTTCGTATTTAACCGCTGTTTTTGTGTCTGATCGTAGTCCGATTTTAAAGGGGTTATGTATCGGGACTGTCCAGTTTCCTAAATAGCTGACTCCGCCGTCGAGTTTGGGCATTGGGCCACCGTTTTTGCCGACATCGATGGCGTACATGTAGCTGGGGTCATCTGCAAATGATTCAAATACGACACCTAAGAGCAAGGTCTGGTACATGGAGCCATCTAATAGTAGGGCAGTTTGGTTACTGCGCTGGCTGTTTTCACCCATCCAGAAACGCAGATTCTGCATTCGACTCTCAGAAAATTCAGCATGTTGCTCAACTTTTATGCCTACTGCATAGTCTTGGATGTTAAAATAGCACCGTTCGATTATCGTACTGGCATAGGAGCTGGTGGCGTTTCCAATATCTTTACCGCTTTGGGTTCCGTTTATGGGACTGCGAAAAACAATGCTCTCTGTATTATTGACGAATTGACAACCTTCGATTTTACTGTATTCGCTCCAAGTGTTGGTGTTTAAAAATTCAATACCTGTTGTTGTATTGATGAATTTTGTGTTAGTTATGGTTGTGGCAAACGAGTTTTCGACATGTATTGTTCCATTTATGAGTGTTAAACCTGAAATCAATCCGTACTGTGAGGTTGTGTAATCTGTGCCATAGATGATGATTTTATGTCCGTTGCTATAGATTATGGCGCCGTCACTTATGATTCGTGCATTTAATTTATTTATGATGTGTATGTCTCCGTTTAGAGTGTAGGTCCCTTGGTTGATGTAAACTGAGTTGCCTTCACTTAACGCCTTGTTGAGTGCTTCTTGGAGACTTTGGGGTTGGATAACATATCCACTGCGCATATTTTTTAGTTTAAGGGTTGAGCCGTCTTGAGAGAGCACAAAATCATAATTCACCACAGTTGTGCTCATCGAGCTATGGGTACCCTCCAAAATTAAATATGTATTAAAAATTGAGAGAACAAGCAGAGCTACAAAAACTATGGTGAGCGCGCGTTTGGAGAACAATTTCTTAAATGAATCTTTCATCTGTTAGTGCTCAAAGAGGTTTACTAACATGTACTTGTTGCGTTAATTAAATTTATTGAATAACTCCTAAGTCAAAACATCCGAGTATCTGTTACTTTGTTGTTAGTCTTTCGCTGATTATCTAGGTCGATTAGTTTTGTTTCAATCAGTTTTAGAAGTTCCTCTGGATGTACCGGTTTACGCAGATAAGTGTCTGCACCATGCTCCATTGCCTGTATACCTGTTACCAGCGAAGGAAAACCTGTGAGCATAATCTTGGTTGTGTCCTTAAAATCGGCCTGGATGAGAACCTCGATACCGTCCATGTCTGGTAGATATAGATCGATCAATGCCGCGTCATAGTGTGTCCCTTTGGATTTTTCGATAGCTTCTTTGGCGGTTTTTGCTGTGTCTGCCAAGAACCCATTCTTCTCTAGGATCCTGACCATTGAGCTCAGAATTGTTGGATCATTATCTATCACTAAAATATACTTCCCATTTTTAGCCAAAGGGGCCGTTTTATCTATAGTCAATGTATAACACTTTTCTCCAAGCGTTTTCAGGTTACTTTCACCATAAGAGACTGAATCATAAACTTTTAATCAATGTTGGTGCGGCTAAACAACAACATCGCGGTTATAACGTAGTAGATGTAAACAGGGGAACACCAAAAAACCTGGTTACCTCCTAACAGAGTAGATAATATAGCACAACCCATTATATAGCACAACCCATTTTATCGCCACTTTTCCAGTAGCATACTTTTCTAGGTGTCATTTTAGCTCTTCTCTCTTTTGATTTTAACCTAGCCCAATTGAGCAGGAGTAAAATAATTTTGGGAAAAGACCGGTGAGTAGAATAACCATCAAACTTATATACCTAAAGTTGTCTAGTTTTAAGTAGGCTTTCCATGCTTTTGAATGTTACATCTGGAGAGCACTATTTTTAAGGAAAATAAAAATATGATTAAATTTAAATCCAGAAATGAACTGTTTGCAACTTTGTTAATAGTGTTTCTAGTATCAACGATTGTATTTCCACTATTTGTTTCTTCTATTGTTAGGGCTCATGACCCTCCATGGTCTGTTCCCACATATGCATATGTCACTGTTTCTCCAACAACTGTTGGAGTAGGCCAATATACCCTAGTTGTGATGTGGCTTGACAAATACCCCCCCACTGCAGGCGGCTTAGGCGGCGACCGCTGGCGCGGCTGGACCCTAACAGTTATGAAACCCGATGGAACAAACGAAACCCTACCCTACCAAGGCGAAGTAAGCACCATCGCTTCAGCATTCATGACCTATACCCCCGACCAAATCGGAGACTACCAATTCATCTTCAGCTGGCCCGGACAAACCCTAACCAACGGCACCGGAATCCCAGATAACGCAGGACTACCCTATGTCGGTGATTTCTTCGAAGGCGCAACCAGCGAACCAGCAATCCTCCATGTACAAAAAGACTCCATAGCCGCATGGGTAGAACCCCCAATTCCCACCGACTACTGGGACAGACCCATATCCACCGCAAACCGAGAATGGACCGTACTAGCAAGCAACTGGCTAAGAGGTAGCTGGCAACGATACAACAACTTCCAAGAACACGGCCAAGCCCCAAACACCCCCCACATAGTCTGGACCAAACCCATAATCAACGGCGGCATCTCCGACAAATACTACAACGCAATAGCCATGGACACCACAGACTACGAAAACGCGTTTCCCGGACCTATAATCATGATGGGTCGCGTCTACTACAACGCAGGAACATATCCCAACTATGGCTACTACTGTGTTGATCTGCGAACAGGCGAGCAAATCTGGTACAAAAACGGAACCGACAACGGACTAAACAACCCCGTAACATACTACGACAACGGCGGAGGCGGAAACCTCGGCCCCGAACTAGCACAAAACTTCCCCCAACTCAGCTTTGGACAACTCTACTACTATTCCTCTATTAACGGTGAAGGAGTAAAAGACCACCTCTGGATGACTCAAACAAACGACCCACAAAACCGCTGGTACATGCTTGACGCAAACACAGGCAACTGGGTACTAACCCTCAAAAACGTACCCTCAGGCATGTCCGTAACAGACCAAGACGGAAGCATACTTCTATACAGCTACAACACAAACACCGGCCGATTTATGGCTTGGAACACAAGCCAATCCATCCCGCCCCCCTCACCCACAGGCACAGGACAACAACAATGGGAACCCCGAACAGGAGCAACCATCGATGCCGTTAACGACACCTCTTGGACTGAGTACGGCCCCCACACCGGCGGCGGCTCAACTGGCTGGAGTGCATCTGATATCTTGCCCCGCTCGGGCTACACCATGAACGTAACCGGTCCAATTGGTCTTCCCTCCCTTAGCCGTGTTCTTCAAGACGAAGACCGAGTACCCCAGCAGATGTTTCTCTCAGATTTCTATAACACCCCATCGTTTGGCTCTGGCAGTAACGTCTTTAGAGTGGCCCTTGTCAACATCGACTATCATGTAGTGCCTTTCAGCCCCTTTCCGGATAAAACACCCACCCAAAACAATAACCACGGATACGGTGTCTCACTAGTCTATGATAAAACCATTCAAAAACCCCGTAGCGGCAACCTAACGTTTAGCTTGGGTCCTATAAGCTATGAAGATAGAGTCTTCACCATTTGGAGCAAAGAAACCCGACAATGGTGGGGATATAACCTAGACACAGGAAACCTAATATGGGGACCCACAGCGCCCCAACCTGCCTTTGATATGTATGGTCAGGGTAGCTTGTATGCATATGGCAACCTCTACTCAGGTTATCTTGGCGGAACGGTCTTTGCATACGACATGAAAACCGGGGTAAACATCTGGAATTACACTGCTTCAGGTATTGGTCATGAAAGCCCCTACGGTGACTATGACGTTGGATACGGCGGTAAATATGCGTCTGATGGGAAGATTTTCCTACGTTCTTTTGAGCATTCTCCCACTCAACCCATGTGGCGCGGCTCATATCTACGCGCAGTTAATGCAACTACTGGCGATGAGATCTGGAAGATACAGAACATGGTTTTAGGCATCGCCATAGCTGATGGCTACATTGTTACGGCAAGTGAATATGATGATTTGATTTACTGTTTTGGCAAGGGACCCAGCAGTCTAAAAGTGGATGCCCCGTTAACATCTATAGCTGCAGGCAATCAAGTGGTGATTCGAGGAACAATAACTGACCAATCAGCCGGTGCAAAACAAATAGCAAAACTCAGAGGATTTGAGGTCCCCGCAATCTCAGACCCCGACCAGCAGGCCTACATGGAGTACCTCTACCAACAACAAGTCTACCCAGCCGATGCAACAGGCGTTCCCATAACGCTGAGTGCCATCGACCCCAACGGCAACCTAATCGAGATCGGTCAAACTACCAGTGATCTTAATGGTGCATATGGTTTTGCCTGGGATGCTCCAAATGTTCCGGGTACCTATCAGATAATTGCAAGATTTGCCGGTTCAGAATCATACTACAGCTCACAAACATCAACCTATGCCTCAATAAGCGACGGTACAACAACACCCCAACCCACTCAATCCGATCCAGTGATGACTGACACCTACGTCTTAGGCTTCGGCCTAGCTTCTCTGCTGGCTATCATAGCCGTCGGGATAGCTATACTTTTGATGCTTCGAAGACGACCATAAACCCCAACAAAACAACTCCCGCTCCCCCTTTTTAGTTTACCTCACTTTAATCCCCTGATTATATAATTGAACATTTACACCTCGAACTCTTAATTTGTGACATAGGTTGCCTGTTTTGAGGTCAATTTTTGCTGTTTACTATTTACTGCTTGTCGGTTTTGTTGAGTTTGTAGCCTAAACTCAAGCAGTTTTGCTCAGGGCACATTTCAACACATCGCAAGCAAAGGATACACATCGAAGTCATAATTTTTCCTGTTTTTTTCTCATAGATTTCGGTGACTTGCACAGGACAAACCCGTTTACAGATCCCGCATTTGGTGCATTTCTTGCTATCTTTGCTTAAACTCAAAAGTGGCAGAGCTCTGAACTGTCTAAACCTGTTAATGACTGCAAATGATATTCCTGTGGGGCAGAAGCGGCACCAAAAGCGCCTGACTTTAAACGATGCCGCCAACGTAGCCGCAACAAAGGAGTATGAAAGCAACAGAGCAAATCTGCTTTTCTGCAGATACATCAAGATTTCACCCACATAGGGATAGGTGAAGTAGACCCCATTGATTTCAAAGAGGGCACCAAACGGGGGGTTCCAGGGTAAAATGATTACCTGTAGCGGTTCAAGAAAAACTGTATAGGGCACAAACGGTGGGCGTAGCCAAACAAAATTTGTTAGTTCAAAAAAACTGGTTGAGCCTAAAATAAAACCCTGCAATACTATTACAAAAATTACAAAAGCTACAACATAGCGGGTTTTGTGGAGTGCTTGATTGAGTTTTTGAGGCAACGCCCAATAGGGGATTTTTAACTGCCTGCGTAGTATAGTGATTGTATCCATGTATAACCCAAATGGCTTTGATAAGGGTCATTTGTTTACATGCCTCTTTTGTATTTGCGGGCTGATTTATAGGTTTTACGCTTAACCGACGACAATATAACCCCCTTAACCAACTTCTATCTTATGAGCTACAGTTACCGCGCTTATCTGCATCCGCAGGTTAGCCAAGCCGAAATCGAGGTCTTCTGCGAACTATCCAGGCAGGGCCTAACCACAGGGATGACGACTCAGAAGATGCTGATTCTTAAGGCGACGTATCCGGATTTTTGCTGGGCTGAGAAACGCAAAGCGGTTTATCTGGATGGTAAGCCGGTGCATCAGACAATTAAGGCGGAGCGGCGCGATCAAGAAATCGATGAACTCTTGGAGCTGCGCGGCTGGGATGTGTTACGCATACCCTACGACCCGCCCCTAACCCATAAAGAACTAGAAACCATCATGATACAAATTAAACAATTTCTTACGCAATAGAACAAAATTTAAATGCACACATGCAGTTAAACAGTATAGGTGAGGCGTCCTGTAATGTCGCCATCACCATTCTCAACCAAAAATAAATCGAGATCAACAGGCTTTTCATGGCGGCAAAACAGAAACGCCTCACTCAAACAGTTTCTCCGCGGCAATAACACCCCAAAACCCGCGGCACCCTCTTTTTTAACGATCCAACCCACAATCCACTACGCCAACAATGTTTATGACAAAATTACGTTGTATATCAAGCGGTTTCTTGCTGAATGATTTAAATCTCAGAATTGAGCAGATATTTTGGGTGAGCATTTCTAAATCGGGGTCTCATCGCGGCTTCTTCCTAGAAACTTATGGCTGTGTTTTGCTGTTTTTCCACAGCCACAGAGTAGAAATGTCTCACCCAAACACCCCGCCATAGCTAGGTGAAAGGATTTAAATTCGTATCTGTAAATATTTATGTGCGTTCCTTCGGGTAGATTCTACTTGCGGGTTCACGGAGCGTTTGGAGTGGGGTCAACTGTTGCAGGTAGGCCTACTCCAAACGTTAAAGCTTTCAAGCAGATACATTTCTGCGTATTTGGTCAATAGGTTTTCAGGGCCGTGCATCGGCGCGTAAGGCAGGTTTCTTCTGCGCGCACAGCTTTATTTTCAGACAAGCCATAAATCTTAGACAGCACTAAACAATCTGGGTGAAGAGAGCCTGTGAAACCTCAAAGAGACATAGTTCTATCCAACGACATGTATGAGTGAGATAAAGGCCGAGTAGGAACAGCATCACCCACCCAGTTTGCATCAAGGGTATTTTTAGCCAAATCTTAATTCCCACTTATTCAACTCCAAAGCGGGTGAAGAGTGCCTGTTTTTCTCATAATACATTTCCACAAAATCACTTAATTCGACTCAAGAAATTTATCTCAAGCACTAAAACATGACAAACCTTATATGCGTAAAAGACAGAAAGCAATATACTGATCATTATGAAAAAAAACATAAAATGTACAAGAACAATATTTGTCCTTGCACTTGTTATGCTCTGTATTCTATTATCTACAATGATCGTTACTGCACAAACCTCACCACCCAACCCCGAACTAGAAATACAACAACTAACCAACCCAAACACAACAACCAACGCCAGCCTATACCTACTAGAACTGCTAAACAACGCCTCCAAATCACAAAAATATACACCAACAACAGAAAACCAACAAAGAGCCCTCACAATCCAAACCAACGTCCTAAACATAAACCCCACAAAATACAACCTCAACCTAAACAACGAAGAAACCACCGACCGATACTTTGGCCTACCCCAAACCCGACTCGAATACACCCTAACCTCAGAACAAGACAGCATGCGCATAACCTACACCTACACCAACACCAAACTCCACCAAATCTACATAAGCGACTGGACCAACCAAACCCCACAAACCCAAACAACCGAACTAGAAAACACAAAAACATTTCTAACCCAATACAAAACCCAAACAAACGACCCCCTCTACGACACCCTGCGCACTATGTTAACTGATGTAGCACCCGAGGAAAACCTAACAAAAACCCAAGATAACATCAAACTTGACATAACCCATATCGGCGATGCCAGCACAAGCTACATCTGGACCTACATCGACCCAGACGGACACATAGCCCAAACCAAAAACGTAGTCATAAGCTATGACCACAACCGCTTCCAATGCTTCCAAGACAACTGGAACCTATACCAAATCACAGGCACACCCAAACTAACTGAAAAACAAGCCACCGAAATAGCCCTCACAACAATTCAGAACTACCAATATGTCCTCTCAACCGAAGAAGGAGAAATCGCTGTAGGTGACTTCAAAGTAGCAACAATCGGCGATCCAGTGCTGAGTTATCTCAATGAGTTTGGCGCTGATACTCGGGGAGATGCCTTTGAGTTGTATCCTTCATGGTATGTACCGATTGGCTTTGATAAAATTTATCGGGGCGGCATCACAGGCGTAGTTGTTAGAGTTTGGGCAGACAGCGGCCAAGTAAGCTCAATCAACCCCATGATCTTCAACATCGATAATCCCGAAACCCCCAACCCAACCCCCACAACCTCAAACCTATTGCTACCTGTGGCTTTGTTTGTTGCCATGTTGGGCACAACAATGGGTTGCTGTACATATGCTTCTGTTGCAAAAAAGCGCAGCCTAAAGGTTTGGAAAGCACTGCCAATCTGCGGTTTGATTCTGCTTAGTTTATTTGCTGCAACTACTCAACCAGTTACAGCTACTGACTTAACCGTGGCTAATCCTAATAGTGTAAACAGTAAAGCAGAGGTTTATGCCTCATATTGGGAGCAATCAGCGGGAGAGCAATCCCTTATGAGCACATTAACATCTACTATCCAAGCTCGTTTTAGTACTACTGGATATGACACAGCAAGATACTGCCCCATCACAAGTAGCCTTACGGTTTATGCAAATATCGCTTCTGACAAGATACAATATACGCGTACAGCAGTGTTTCATTTCGGACACATGGCCGACGCCGGCAATTATCGCCTAACAGACACTTCAACGATAACTTATCTTGGTGTGGATAATGTAGCAGGCGGCTCGTCTTATCAGGATAAGCACTTCTTTGCGTTCATGTGGGCATGCAACACCGCCAGTGGTGCTGGTTGGGCACCTGACCCTAACAGATTGGCAAAATCATGGTCACAACGTAGCAACATGGCAATAGATGGCTTCAACTACCCCGACACTACTATCGGTAGTTGTTTCATAGGCTTCAACGGATCATCACCTATGCTGGGGGGTGCAATCTATAGAACTACCGCTGTGCATGGCTCCGCCTTTATCGATGATTTCTACTGGTTTGCACTACCACAGGGCGGCTACACAATTAAAGACTCACTAAACCAAGCCTCCCTAGCACTATTTGGAATACCCTTCGATCAAACCCCACTTTGGACCGGAACCACCACATACTTCCCAGAACTCGACACTATAGTCGATGGTAAACAGTTGTATATAGCAGCGGATTGGTATGATTGTCGGATGATGGTGTTTGGTAATTCTGGGCTTTATCTGCGGCAGTACTATCCCTATCTGTATTACGATTGCTTAGAGTATGGTGGGTTTCTTGTTAATCCGTATAATTTGAATGGAGCGGTTCCTAATGGGGCCTATGCGGAGATTTGGGCTTGGAGAGCAGGTGATGCGGCGGCAATTATATCCACAATGACAGGCAGCTTAGGCAGTGGGAGCGGTTTTTCACGCGGTCACATCTATCTCTACGGCTATGCACAGCAACTCGATATTCCTAGTTGTGTCTATGTCTATGGATCTAAAGTCGGCTTTAATGATTGGGTGGAAGTAACTAACGGCTACATAACCTCCGAAACGCCCACATGGTATGACATAGGATACGCCAACGACTTCAAATACATAGCCATCGCATGCTACAACAATGACAGCGGCTGGGGCTGCAACATAATGGTAGACACCGTCAGAGTAATACCCTAACTCTACTCCCTCCCTCTCTTTTTTGTTATATTTTGATTTTGACTTAGGCAAGAGGATTTGTGCGATTATAGTTAAGTCAGTGCTTTTTCATGTACCCTTTGATTCTTGGGATGGGTTTATAACGCTATTCTTTAGGGGCATCTAATGAATTATTTCTGAATGCTGTTGTTTGTTTTTGTTTCTGTTTTTTGTGGTGGATCAATAGTCCTAAGCCTATAATTGTGCTGGCGGTTAGGATTGTTGTGGTAAGTATAAGTGGCAGGGGTGCTGGTTGGGTTTTTTCTGTTGTGAAGTGGATTGTTTGGGTGGTTTTTAGGTTTCCATCTGTATCTGTTGTATACACAGCTATGTTGTGTGGACCAGAGGATAGATTGTCAAGTGTTGTGTTGCTTCCAATCTCAAATATGATCCCCGCATCAAGACGATAACCAACCCAAGACAGCGACTCTTTTGAGGAAAATTCCAAGGCAATCTTGGATCCATAGTAGGTTTTGTTTTCAGGTGAAATCAGTGTAAGCCGTAAAGTCTCCTCTGGATTGATTTGATCTATCACGCCATATCCAAAAGGCACATAACGCTCATTTATCGCCAGACGCGATCCCCAAAGATTATCACAGCCGCCGAGGGCATAGATTATATCGTTGGCAACTGCGGCTGTTAGCCAGCCTCGGGGACTGGGCATCTCGGCTCCTAGGGTCCAGGTGTCTGTTTGGGGGTTGTATACTTGGGTAGTGTTGATTGCTCGTGCGTCTGGTCCTCCGCCTATGACATAGATTTGTTTAGGGGCCAGCAGTCCGGTTGTTGCGGCTGCGGCGGCGTTGCGGGTGATGTGGGGCATTTGTGCGCCTCGGTTCCAGGTGTCGGTTTTTGGGTCATAGATTTGATTCAAATCTACCGGCGCCCCATAATGCAGACCCTCATAGCCGCCTAAGATGTAGATTTTACTATCTACAACTGCTGAGGCATAAGCATGCACGGGGTTGTTTAGGGGTTTTTTAGTTGTCCAAGTGTCAGTGGCGACATCGTAGACCTCATTTACTCCAACAACTGCTGCGCCCGTTTGTGATCCGCCGATTAGGTATATTTTTCCGTCAATTTCGTTTGCGCATAAATTTGATCGGGCGGTGGGCATGGGGGTTTTGGTTTCCCAGCTATCAGTTTTGAGATCATAAACCTCCACAGCATCACTGGTAAAATATTCACCACTACTTCCATAGGTACCGCCTATGACATAGATTTTATCTTGGTAGACGGTTATGCCAAAGGAGTTTCTTGCTGTGGTCATGGTTTTTTTGGTGGTCCATTCGTCTTTGCTTGGATTATAGACGTAGTGGTTTCTGCTACTTAGAAGATGTATTTGTCCATATACCGTAACTGCCTCATAAGCGTCTCCCTGGGGTATGGGTTTTAGGCTTTTCCAGGTGTTTTCAGTTGTTTGTTGAGCTGATGCTGTATGTTCAGAGAGTACCATAAAAGACAATATTAGTAAAAAGATAATATGCAGGGTGGCTATTTTTTTCATTAGACCTTTTCACCCTTGTAGGACCTTGTAGAGGATGTTGTTGTAAAGTTCGTCAAAAAAATATTGTATCGCGCGATTAATGTTATCGCATTAATGGTTAATTGTATCGTTAATGCTAAATTTTTTGGCATCAACATTACCAACTTTAACAATTAAACCCAATTATATAAATTTTCCTTTAACCTTTCTAACAGACAGACTAAAACATTTCAAGTCAAAAACCTAATCGAAGTTGAATCTGCGCCCTTTTCCTCTTTTCACGTCATTTTTGATTTGAAAATTGTGTGCAGGTCTGCACAACCCCGTCCAAAGTACAAAAAAGATGTTTAGAGCGTTAATTTAGCGTTCCCCCCATCAATACAGCGCACATCACAAACCTGATGCCCGCATTGGCAGCGCCGAAACACCTTTTTGGCTTCCACCTTGTTTTGGGTCTTGATTAGGCGGCCTGAGCTGAGCCGCCCGCACCCGTCACACCAAACATAATACTGTTTCATCCTCACCGCCTCAAATGCACCTCTCGTAGATGGGGGCAGCCGCAAACTGGGCAGATGTCTTGGTAGTCGAGTCTTTGGCAGTCCACATCATCCCAATCATTTGATGCTATATAGCCCATATCGGGTTTTAGGAATGATTCGCCGCAGTATGTACACTCATAAACCATCAAATCACCAGCAAAGAATAGGGGGTTATTGTTCGGGGTATCCGTTTATGATCCAGATGATGTTTGTTTGGTGGGGTGTGTGGCGGCTTTGTATGGTTAGGCCGTAGTCGCTTGTGGGGGTGTTTGTGTAGGTGCATTTCTGCAGTTTGACGTGTTCGTTTTTGGGGTCAAAGAGATAAACCGGCTTTTGAGTTGCCCGTATACGGCATATGGTCAGGTTGCCTGTGCGGGTGAATACCAGAGGGGAATGGGTAGTCATGTTAGGCGGCCTCCTCAACCAATGCTACCCAGACAACCGCGTTAGCTATATTCCATCTGCCGCCGAGTTTTATTTGTGATCTTAGGCCGTATCTTGTGCGTTTGATGCCGTCTCCGTCGTCATCGTGGCTGAACACTATGAGTTTCATGCGTTCGCCCCGTGTGTTAAAGACGCTTATGACGCTTCCATAAGCGGGTTTGTCACGGCGCAGCACATAGACTGTGTCATCATTGCCCCGCTTAAACACAATAGGGGACAAGGCATGGGCCTTTTGATTGATTGATTGTTCGGTTTTAACGATTGAGTTCATTTTGTTTTTGCCTCATTACCCATAATACACATAACCATATATAAATATGACTATATATGTGTGAGTAGTTATAAAAGTGAAACTTTATGGCCTTCCTTGTTTTTTTAGGTAGTTTTGTTTATAGTCACGTTAATATGTGGCTGTGGTGTATGGAGTATTTTAAGGCAAAAACAAATGAACAAATAACGGAAGGTGGTGATTGAGTGATCGAATGGGTTCTCATTACTCCTGCTCACAGCAGAACGAAATCAAAACGTGTGACAATTCCTGAGGCGATAATTACGGCTCTTGATTTGACGGATGGAGATGAGATTGGATGGGAAATAGTCGCGGAAAGTGAAGGTGTGCTAGGTGCGAAATTGCATTTTCGAAAAAAAGCTAAATGATGAAAAATATGGAAGCGGGATAAAATGTTGTTGTTGAGGCAAAAACAAAATGCCCCGCTCCCACGGGACTTTTAATTGTTTGTCGGGTTTAAGTATTTTTCCATTTATTGAACACATAACTACCCACATGTTTATAGTTGTATTTATATACTTGTTTGGCGTGTTTAGTATTTGAGGCAAAAACAAAATGAGTATTCAATCTCAAATAGTAAAACCAGAAGTTACCCCAACTACTACCCCGCAATTAAGAGTCTACGTCGCCAATCTCCGCAAATACTCTGAGGGTGAGTTAGCGGGCGGCTGGATCAACCTGCCAGCATCTAACAAAGAAATCAAAACCTTCCTAACCGAGGTTGTCGGTTTAGATGAGCAGTATGAGGAGTATAGTGTTCAGGATTATGAGTCTATCTTTAGTTTAGAGGAGTATGTAGACCTCTATGACCTAAACATGTTGGCTATTAAGCTGGAGTCTATGTTGGAGGGGGAGCGAACGGTTGCTGCCTACTACTGCATGAGTAATGGTATTCGTCACATAATTGATGTGGTTAATGTGTGTGAGCAGCTATCCGATTTGGTCTACACTCAACTAGAGGATGTTTGTGGGGGTTCTAGAGAGGAGCGGCTGGGCTATTGCTTTGCCCAGGAAACCGGTTTAGAAGCCGAGTTGGAACAAGTTCAGCTCTCAAGCGGGATCTCTGCGGCGGACTATTTTGACTATGAGCGCTACGGACGTGACATCGCCGAAAGCGACGGCTACTTTGTGACCGCGGATTTGTTCATACACTACACAGGTGATTTGGATGAGAAGCGCTATACCCGTGAAGAGTTAAGAGAGCGGCTAGATGACAGCCGCCTAACAGTTATCGCATAGGAGGTGTGAGTATGACCAAGCAAGCCTGTCTGGAGAAAAGGGAGCATGGCGACATATGCCGCCACTGCGGCCTAGTCCTTAGATGGCTCAAAGTGTCCCGCGGCGAAGTCATCGTTTTGGGGCTCTGTGCGGACTGCGTCAACGACCCAAAAATCAACCCCTGCCTCGATGGCTGGAGGGGTTCGGATGAGTGAGCAGTACAGCCGCTTCTGTCCCCACATCAACCGCCCCGCTGCCCAGTGCAGTGTTATGCAGATGCAAAACCGCCTCTGCACCCTTTGTTGCAAAGAACACTACGCTAACCCCAAACAGTATAACCGATGCTTCTACAACAAACAAGTGCCAAGTCAAATCTTGCGGCCCCTGGGAAGCGAATTGAAATGAACTCACAAACGCTAGGGAGCAGTATTTAAGCAGTACTCACAACCACAAAAAACACGTGATGTGACCCAAAATACAAAAAAATCAACAAATACTGGTCACAAACAAGGCTGGATAAACCCTGACAACTAATTTTTCCTCTAATCCTCTTCTTTATTTTTTCGGTTTTTTCGGTGTTTTCCGGCTTTTTCAAGGTCTTTTTTAGAGGGTTTTAGAATTAAATATATTTGCAGATTTTATATGTTGATTTATAAGGTTTTAGGGTTATAAAAAAATTGTATCGGAGGCATATTTGGATTTATGTATGATTTGCAACTTGAGCTCAGGCTGTTTGTGTGTTTTGGAGGCGTCGATTATTTTATAAAGCTCCTATCCTAACTCTTTGTATACTCACCGTTAATGAGCACCTATCCGGTAAGTGCGTACCTCTCCTGCCAAGCGTAGGGTGACGCAGACCACCCCCTCAACCTTATCAAAATATTTTCACGAGGCAACCTTATGCATATTCGAACCAA
>Ga0123355_10003961_pt1:0-20000 | contig 21431 bp, 10 predicted proteins | sample TergutEmb28metaG_3_FD_89872 | JGI IMG/M metagenome (GOLD analysis project Ga0123355, IMG submission 89872) | Embiratermes neotenicus P1 segment gut microbial communities from Petit-Saut dam, French Guiana - Emb289 P1 | ecosystem: Host-associated > Arthropoda: Insects > Digestive system...
TGTGTGTGTGTGTGTGTGTGTGTGTGTGTTATACTTAAACCGAATATATGTAGTTGTACATAATCGCGTCGCCCATTGTACGTAATGAAAACCCAGTGTGCATTTGGTAGAATAGTAATTATGTATTCAGTGTGCGTTTGGTAGAACAGTAATTACGTTTTGACGGGACCCAACCTAGCAGAGAGTTGTTTTCGACTCCTCTAAAACCATAACATCTCATACTTATATTTCATCATTATTAGTTGCCTAATTGCTAGGGAATGTCAGAATTCAGTTGTCTTGCAAAACCGAAACGTCTTGGTCAGTGGCCTTGAAAATTTTCTTCCTCGTAAACCCGTTAAAACTTAGTGATAACTGTGCATATCACTGGCTCTGTCACTCAGAAACTATGCATTTTGACTAAAGAATGTAGATTCCTAGAATAAGCAGCAGGCATGATCCTTAAGTAACGTTGTGTACTGCGTCTTTATAATGAGATGCCGTGTATTCTGACAGTGAACGCCTGCATTAAATACATTTAAACCAAACTCACGCTTCAAGGTTTCATAAAGGTAAACACTATTATCTTAATGCAATTCATCCCGTAGTGTTGGAAACATTAAAAAGAACAAAACCAAATATTACATCCGTCGAAAACAGCTTGCGGTATAACACACAACTACATATACACCTTTCGGCTTTCATTGGCAGTTGCAGAATACTATCTTCTAATTTCTTTCGCACAGCATGAACATGGCTTACTGAAAGCCAAAACGTGTACATGTAGCTGGGTTTGATACGCTGAAATATAATTTGTTTTTGACGGATACAGTTTATGGTTTTATTGTTTTAAATTAAACGTTGTTGACAAATATTGCATATTTTATACTCATCCATATTTTCCAAAATTTAAAATTTTCCTCAGAAATATAAGATATCATAATGAATTTTAACGCTCATATCTCAGTACTTACAAAGTGAGAATCAATAATGCGATGCTCAGTGCTGATTGCGGAAAAATGAACTGACTTAAATGTATATTAATCATGCTTGGTTATGGAAACAAAACTGTGATGTGACAGATGAGTGTCGTACAGACTTTAAATTTGATAATCCCAGCACAGACGAACTTTGAATGGGCGGGAATTCATCACAGACGACTGATACTTTATATGTATATTCCTCTTAACGTTGGAAGTGATTTTGAGCCTAACATTTTATAGACTATAATTTGTACGTTGTGTTTTGCATTCCGTGAACACCTGTTTTAATGTCATTTATAAAATTCACCTCAACATTGAGGGAGATCCCAATTCAAATATTGCGAATATATGAAAGGTACTACCGGAAGTTCATGCCACAAAGAAAGTCTCTCCCCTCACAATTTTTCTAAGAAAACCCTCCAAGGATGCAAATGTCGTAACGTCCAGTTGATGACAACTGTTAGCCTTCTTCTTTTCTTTCATTTCCACGCGATTGGAATGCATTCAGAAAGCCAAGCTAACTGAAAGCGTATTCTGAATGGGCGTGCTTAGAAATGCAAAAAGGAAGGCTGTTGACCGTCATTCCCTCTTCGGATTATTATACAAACCGAACATTGCGTATTTTGTTTCAGTTGGTTCGGAAGACAACTTTACCACAAGATCACTATCAGGAACTTTCAAACAAAAAATGCCCCACATGTAATGCAATTGGAGGCGGGCGGGCGTTGTATAGGGAGTAAATTATTGAAGTTCATGGGGAAGTTGGACGTTATATTTAGTTTTGTCAGGGAATACAGATAATGTTGATACTTTTGCAGTTCCAGCTGTGCAGACATGCCATTCACAACTCAGTAACTTTATACGTGTAATGTTATTATTCATGTTTATGTGAAGATTCATAGTATTTGAATAATAATTACGCTATCAGGAATTGTACCTGCGTTTGTAAGGTATTATCAAATGAAGCACTTGTAACTATGAATTCTCTGGGTTCTTGTGATTTCCATAATCATAATAAACAGATATATCCACGAGTGCATGTGGCTTGTTGGTTTTATGTAAAGTAGAAAATCCTTCTTCTGATATAACCAAGCAACCTGAGATTTTCCGATCTGCATGTCCATCATTATGATCGCGGAAGTGCATCCCATTCACTGACATTGTCATGTACAGCCCTTTGCTACCTTGCTATGGTAAAGGTTTCGATTCCCCATTCAGAAAATCGTAACTTTTCCTCTATAAGGATTTATAAAACCGAAGAATATAATGATATAAGGATAAATGTATTTGTCATCGAAAGCGCGATGCCACTATTGTATGCAGTAAATTTATTTTGACTACATTATTTATTATTGTATGAAATATATATATGTATATATATGCAATCAGAAATCGGAAAAACGTCCAGTGTGCTTCCTTCCCTATTTTATACACGCCGGTACTGCAGACCCTCCAGGGGTAAAGTGGCTGGAACGTGATTCTGACTGCTCATCTGCACCTAGTACCAAGATTAAGAATGATTGGCGTTGTGTATTCACATGCCTCCATGGCGTGTAAAGAGGTCAATTTACCTTTCGTTTTACTTCAGAACTCACGGTCGAATTCTAGCGGTAGTTTGTTAATATAAACAAGACAGGCAATGTACGTATAAAGAGAACGTTGAGGCACGTTCGCGTGAAAAAGCAAGAAGCATTAAATGTTCTGAGCGCATTTGTAGCCTTAATTATCCAGCATGTAAAGTGGATGCGTCTTATCGTATTGTCATGGGTGGCCTGTCTGGCCCAACCATAATGTTCCACGTTATATAAAAAACGACACGATTTTTGAAAAGGAAATTCTTGAAAGTAAAATTTGTGTTTTGATTTTTCTACAAATTTTGCCTGAAACGTTGCTCATTCTAAGAAGAACTTAGCGAGATATAATAAATGTACGTAGGTCTCCACGCAAAGTATCCATTATTCTTGTCATAATTAAACTACACTTGAAGTATCTAGACATATTTTAGAAAAATCCTCAAATACCAAGTACTGTAGCTTGAAATTCCGTCTAGTGGGAGCCAAGTGATTCCATACGGAGAGACAAACGTGATGAATCTTCGCTTTTCGCAATTTTGCAAACGCGCCTAAAAAAGGAGATTCGAAACATGTCTGCCTGTATCATGCATTTTCCTACGTTTCATTTCTTGACATGTTATTTCATGCCGCAAAATATACTCCTTGTCCCATAAAATCCTCAAATTTCCTATCGTTGTCATGTGTGTAACTGTTTATTTACAAGTGCTTTGTTTGTGATAGATAGTTATGTTTATTGTCTCTCTGTCTTTGTCTGTCTGTCTCTCTCTCTCTCTCTCCATAATCATGTTATTTTGCTGGCTCCAGTAATCCATTAGTTATCGCAGTCCAAACGGAAGATAAAGGACCTGTACAAGCCGCCAGGCTCTTGTTATGCATCCCACTAATGAATATCTTCCACCAACATTGAATGTATATTTTTCGAGGATTTCTTGCCATATGCAATTTATATGCTTAAATTATTTTTGCAACTGCCTTTAAAGCAAATACTTTGGTAAGAAATAGGCGAAACGGTTTTGGAAAGCAGGAATTTATTTTTAAAACATGATGTAATTAAAGACTCAGATAAATTAATAACGTATTATCGAAATAACGTTTATTAATGAAAGGTGATATTTTAAACCCTCTAATGATGAAACGGGGGAAGTTCCTTACCAGCTGAGCCACTGTTAATATGTCCGTTTTGTGTAGTATTTAAGCACAAACATTTTCCAGTACTGCTATTATTTATAAATGTATATCCCATTTAAACAGGCCAAGACATAGACGCAATGCTTAATTAAACTTCAGAACTCACGTGCATGAGCTAGTAATTTGAGTAACTGCTTATGATGTGTTGGCCTTATTTTCGGATACATTGAGTGCCTTTGTTTATTTACAATTCACACATTGCAAACATAACCATAATTGCTGTGAAAATTTTGCTGCTCTCCTATATAAGCAGAAACAGAACACGGTGTCATTTAAGTGGTATTAAAACTGGGTTTGAATTTGGATGTGTCGATTTAAGGCTCTAACTGAGCATGAAGACCGAAAAGAATGCTTTTGTTAGTAACTGAATGTACAAGAGGGTTAGTGAGACTTGTGTGCCCAAGTGTTGCTTTGGTTCTTGTTGTAGGTAAAATAAACTTTTCGTGTAGGAACCTTTTAAAAAATGCTATAAATTGATTTGACCGGGAAGTGCTCTAAGTTCAGGCCTAGTTTACTGCAGTTTTTATAAATGTCCAACGCTGTTGTATTGTTTAGAAGCTTATTTACTGGCCTGTAGGTGACTGTGCCTGTACAGCTCAATTAAACTAATAAAAAGTTCTTTTAACTCTCCTTCCCCGAAATTCGATTGCGGAACCTTAACTGATTCCAATAACATGCAGGTTTCTCTGTGTATTGAGTCATTCGCACTTATATAGAATAAACTCCAATATAGGGTCGGAGGAAGAATAACTTTTTCCAGTGCTTAGTCATGAACAGCAGTATGAAGACATACGGGGAATGAATGTATAGCTTAACGCATTCTTGGCCTCTGCACTGGATGGCCAGCTTCATCCGTCGGCAGCGCAGTGGCGGGTTGTTTTCAGTAATCTTTCGATAGGACCTGGGTGGGCTCCAGAGGCGGTCTGGACACTGCGGAGAAGATATGATTCCCCATTTTTGCAGTACGATGAAGGTTAAGCACGTTTATATAGCCTTGCGTACGGTCAACATAATATGAAAGCCAATGATTTAATTCGTTTATCAAATCTGATATCGACACATAAAACTGTCGTATGACAAACTTTTCTGTCTTATTTTGATAGCACTCCATAAACGTGTTTACTGAATTCTGGGAGGCAGGCCAAACATGTTTTGTGATTGTAGAGGACTTATTTTTTATATTTAGTAGAAGATTTGCACTCTTTCAACAACCGCTATTGAAAGACTATTGCCTTCTATATGTAGGGCGGGTTCATTGTTCGAATCCTGATCATGAAAGAAGAGGCCAGGTGCCATTACCTCATCCCCAACAAAAAAAAAATTCAGTTCTTTTTTGCACAACCTTAAAAAACTTGCTATGATGGGGTGGGGGTAAAAGTGTGGCGGTGTTTCGCAGCACGAGCATAAAGTTGAACCGCAGCGCGTGCGATCAAGGGGGCCAAGGACTGTTTTTTAGGAAGAAGGGAAGCGGAGAGATGGGTGTGTGCTGTGGAGGAAAGGAAGTGTGCTATTTTTTATTCACGAAGTTTTTTTTAATGAGATGAGTTCTACGTCATCTGTCAGTGTCAGACCTCGCATCTCAGAGCTGCAGTACCAAGTCTTCATTCATTTCCTGATTGAACCCCTCTCGTACATACTTAGCGGTGTCCTAACCACCCAGTATTAAGCAAATTAATCTTGCGCTCTTGTTGTGCTGTACCACAGTGTAATTTATAGGACTCAACTGCTCTCCGTTAAAAGAAGCATTTAGCTTAATAACATAGCAGGTTGTCAGCTATTAAAACATTCGAATTTATTTGATAGATACCTATTTCTAAACTTGATCTGTGAAACAAGAATGTATTTTTCGTGTTTTTCAAGATTTTTCTTTGTGAATTCGGGATTTAAAGAATTCAAGCTTAAGCGCCACATTATTAATACAAGGGGTATAGACGGTATGCCTATAGCGTCACTAATTCTCGATTGGATTAAAGAGTGATCAGTGATAGTTTCACTTTGAGGCCGTATTTATTCTTGGAGGAGACCGGGTGTATGTTGGGTACTAAATTCATTTGGCATACTGCAATTTGCTGCTCATTATGACGACAGAAATCATATCTCATTGAAGATTTTATAACCTCCGTACGCATCTCATTGAAATTTATGCATATCCTCCCCAACCACATATTATTGAATTCTATTTATGTTACCTGCTTATATTATACCTACTGTCACTTCTTGAACTCTGTGACATATCACTCTTCTCCATATAAATTCTATATTCACTTGTAATTGAAATCTATAAACTTCACAGTTGGTACTGTACGTCCTCGTCCATTTATAAACCAGATAAGATCAACAATTCGGAAGTTTCGAATGTTATTTGTACTGTCAATTGTGGAAAGCATTTCAACGTCAAAAGTAACAAACACCGTATATAAAACGAGAGTAGCTTTTTTTAACCCAAAATGTTCTACGCGTCTGCACCTGGTTTGAAATTTGATTGACATGTCAATAGTTACGTCATAGCAGCCAGGGGTTAAAAAGAATTTTGGACATCTGCATAGGTAAATTTTTTCGTAGAATAGAAACCCCACGTAGCACCCCAAATGTCGAGTGTTATGCAAGAATAGGCATCAGCAGTGAGAAGACAGAACACAATTGTGAGTCAACGTATTGTTACATAACTTACAAGACAATCTAACTTTTCTTTATTTTCTCACTTCCTTTCTACATAAAATATATGTACTTGAGCGTGTGTAAAAGTATATGCACAGGGGGCAAACACGACCGTTAACAAAGCATCATTCTTATAATCGAAATAGTCTGTCAATCAATCGGTCTTTCCACTTGTTAGTAATGTATGGTATTTTTTTCCCATAATATATGAATAACTGCCTAACATCTTGAAGAATTTAAAAGGAACATGACTTTTACCACTTATGGCATAGCAGCAGTCTCTTAACATCTATTATGGATGTCAATACTGAGGTCAAATTTAGTGGCTTATTACCGTTGTCGTTTCGTATGTAAATATTGCATGCCTGAATCAGATAGTGCGTGTGTTCTTTGCAGTTTTGGTAAATTTGTCGGTTTACGGAGTATTTTGGTGTAGACAGTCACGAATTCGACATGTACAAACAACATCTTCATACTTAGACGAAATTGTAGTGAGCAGAATTGGCATTGCCTTCAATAAATAAAGGATTTTTTTGTAACTGAAGTTTTTATTATTTAGAAAATTGAATTTAAAAAAAAAAAGCTTAAACGGATACATGAGAAAACACACCACTTCGTACAAATATTGAAAACAAGATGTCAGAGTTTGTATAATGTGCTTATTGAATCGTTATCAAAATATGTTCTTCCGTATGGTTTTTACGTGAAATTTTAATATAATGTTCTTGGTGAAGTTTTTGGATATCTGCTGTCGTGTATTCGAGATAGTTAAAGTGTGTGTTGTCGGTTTATCATCCCTGACAGCAGTGAATAAGTAATGCAGCTCAGACAGGGACAGTCATCCAAACGAAAACTTTTATTTGCCTCTTATTAGGGGGACTATTGTAACCTTAAAAAAGATCGCCATGTTAGCGGTTAACTACATTCTGAAAACTCAGCCCGAATCACAGGCTTCTGATATATCAGCTAATTCTATCCATGTTTCTTCGCTGTGCCACGCTGAAAAACGATTTTATTCAACGTCCTGAGTGACATACGGTTGAACCTTTATATTTTGAAATTAATAAAGGCGTTCATGTATACGAAGACTGCAAAACGAAAATGCTATCTTCTCGAAACCTATCAAAATTATTTTGATTTATGGTGGCTCTTTGTAAAGATGTGTATTCAAAACAATACTGCATAGGATATGTGTAACATAATCAGCAGCACTTCAGACAGGGTCTCTTTTTCACCTTACAAATGCATCTGTGCTCAAGATCCATTGCCGTATGTGCAAATTGACGGAGCTTACCGTTAGTGGGTCAATGCTGATGAAACTGGAAATCACGTAAGTTGGGAATGTACTATCGGGACTGAGAAAGAAGGATAGAAGGGGCTAGAAGTCTTAAAGAAATTGCTCCGTAAATTATGGAAAGTCGCGTTAATCAAGAGACACTATGGCATATTTAGCACTTTGCTGAATGAGTCACGAACTTCTGAGAAACGTGGAGAACTCGCGTAAATTTTTATGTTCAATTTGTAAATGTACCTCTGAAAGAAACATGAATTTAAAAACTCCACATACCAATGCTCTATCGACAGAAGGAATCAAAAGGCCGTATTCCGACCCACTTAGACGAAACCTAGTGATGTGATGCTATTTTTTAATATCTTCCGATGTGTATATAAAAACTTAACCTCTTTGGTTGTTCCCACTGTGGGCCTACTAGAGAACACCGAAAGACATTATTAAAGCTACTCCATAATCTTGCCACCATATAAGGTAGCCGCGGCTGTTAAAGTACAGTAGTTTTGGATGCGACGCGAATCTTCGTTATCAGTCTTTTTTATTCCTACAGCATTACTTAATTTAACGTGTTATTTACTCTACAGACAATAGGAACCCTGTCCCGAGCAAAGAACCCCGTTCTTTGCTTGCAGTCCATTCAGTAAGAATTCGCAATAGCAGAACTGTACTCCGAGTGGCGGAGAAAATATCACAGGGCAAATAGTCTTATACCTGGAAGGGCAGTTGAATGTTGTACTTCAGGAGCAAATATTGCAGTGTGCTTTACTGGATCATTAATGCTTTATCATACGTGTATTCATTTCAGTAGTCACTAGTGTTATATATTTCTTTGGGTTGTTTTAACTACCGAAAGAGTAGATCACTGCCCTTACACACACACACACACACACACACACACACACACGCACACACACGCACTAATAGTCTTAAAAGCTGTATGGTTTTGTTTTATTTCATTTCAATATATTTTGTTGCAAGATGAACATAAACGCACAATCTGTACCACTAGAACGAGTTCAACCCTCCACCTGCCCCTGCCTTATACAAACGACCCCTGCCTGAAAGGCCCTTCTCTTGTCGTATGGTCTGGTCGCCAAATTGTGGATTTACTGCGTGTGTCATATGATTTGTAGCGTTCTGTGCCATCAGCACCATTTTATAACGTTATATATAGATCCCGCGGTGCTCTCTTTGTTACTGTCGTGAAAGAGAAAATGTGTAAATGTCGTTATCAAAGAATTGCTTTTCCCCAAAAAATGTATCCAAATTCGACTCGGCCATAAAACAACGATTGGACACACCCCAAGTGTAAAATATTTGCATGTTTGGGACACAGTACCTGGACACAGGATATATCGGGTACAGCTGCAAATTGTGTCTACTTAAAAAAAAACTTGGTTCATATATGGGTAAATAAATGAAGAAAAGGGACGGAAGTTTGGTCAGAGAACTTACATGTAAGGAATCTACAATTACTTTTATTAATATTTAATTCAAAGGAACGAAATATTGCATAGATCCCATCTGTCCGCGTTTTCTTCCTTGTGCCATTTACACATCTTGAACGAACTTCCATTACTGGCCAAACATTCGTGCCGGCTCTACATTTTTCAAACTGAACATTCCAAATTCTAAAGTGTAAGTCATGAGACATTTCATTGTAAAGCTTGCAGATTTCACACACAGTAGCTGAGATCTAAACTCAGAATACATTGAAAATCAAATACGCAAAATGAACTGTTCTATCTGATGCTGGATTAGAAGCAAAGATAGAAAGTGCCTTCTCAGTCATATATAATTTACGTTACGGAAGGCTTGACCGTGAGAACGAGAAAAATAAATGCCATTAATTGTGTACTTACTTTAATTACAAGGAACAGAAAGTGGTAATTATAATATTTGCTTAGTGGTGCACAATGGCGTACAATGGCAGATTTGAATTATTTCGGTTCAAGGAATCTCATTACGCGTTCTTACTTACTGCCGTAGGGATTTCAAGCTTGAATTTTAATTTCTTTCACAGTATATGGATTGATAAATTTTTTCATAATGCTAGCTGTCGCTTATGTATGCTTGAGTTCTAGCAATTTATAATAATTCATATTTGTAATTACCTTTCCTTTTCCTGGAAAATTCTAGGAGTTGTGCAGCAAGGAATTTTTTCCTTATCCTTGAACGGGTGAGTAGGGACTTACAGGACATCGTTTGTTGAAGTGTGCCTTTTGGGCAAATCGAAAACGTGTGTGCCCCTGAATGTCATTCCGCCTCGTATTTTTAAAATCCCTATCTTCAGGAATTTAGTACGACACTGGCCAGTCTTTGGGTAGTATCAACACTAAGACCATTTAGTTTAAGCTTCTAAAAATTCTGTATCTGACGCGGAAAAAATAATATTTTAACTTTGCGATGTATGTTTTTAGCTTTTGATTTGGTACGCATTACCGCATGACTGAAAGAAACAGATTATTGAGTTGTGAGCTGAAATTAACTGGCTTGAAGACAGGACCCAAAGAGGACTTTCGTGAACAAGAGGATGCAACGTCGTTTTTCTTAAAATCTGGTAATTTTTGACCAGCAGAGTTACTCCCAGTTTTTCAAGGTATGCTGTCAGCTGTGTACCTTTTCCAGTGGCTGAATGTGTGATACAGGGCGTAGCACAATCGCTAGTGTCACCTGTTACTAAATTTTGAATCAGCATTTTATCCTAATGACATATTTAGGCCCGTGTGACTCTTACGCTGATAAGAGTAAGCACCGTTTGCCACAGTGAGGTTCGCACGGCAGTGACTGTGAAAAACATTGTTTTCTGGAATGTGGCGTCATGAACCGTAGCGGTTACCAATGTTTCGGAGGAACTGCAGACTTTTTCTTCAGGGTTGGAGACTCTTATACCCTAAAAATGGAGGCAGTGGTTTCCTCCGAAACATTGTTAATGGAACACTTGTCTACAAAGCGTTATTTCCTAGAAGAAAATAGCATGCAAAGAACAATTGTTTTCGTATACGGTATTAAAATATTACCCTTTGTAATGAAATTGGAAAAGCAGTCTTTCTTGTAATGTCACTACTTATATTTTTTTAGTAGAACTGAAATTATTCTTGTGCTACAAAGGTTAAACAGACTTTAAAGTTATATCTTATTTTATTTTTTGTGTTAAAATGACATTAATGAGGCAAACATTCGAGTTATGTGACTCAAACAAGTGAATCCATCCTTAACTGGTCCGGCTTATCAATTTAGAACCCTGTGGTCAATAGGCCCAGACGGAAGTGACTGATTGTAGCGTGGAATTCATGAAGCAAATTTGAATGGGCTAGGCCCACTCCGATCTAAACTCCAAATTCGTGTCTGAAACAAGTGTTTGCTTTATCGTCCAGTTGTAGCGTGTTTCACTGTTTTATGTCCTGGTGACTTATCTTCTTTCCTATTTCTTAATTAAGTTCCGACTATCCTGAAACACTCGAGAATTAGTGGTGTTAGATGACGCTGGATCTGTGATGACTATGATACAGTAGTAGCGACGGTCTTTTGTTGAGCCAAAGAAGGAGCTTCGGGTGCAATTCCGTCTGGTAACGTAATTAGTCTCCTTTCGGTACGGGGTATGGGGTTGAAAGGGGAAAGTTATGGTGAGGGTGAAGACTGGTTTTTTATATATGAAATACGTGGGGTGAGCTCTTATAGAGGTAGGGGTGTGCTTCATTTTTTCTACTGATCAGATCTTAAGGCGGGGGAGGGTTGAGATGGGAGACGGACCTAGAGTGCAAATCCCTGTAGATAAAAAAATATCCACCCCTAACTTAGGGGTACCGAGTTGAACGAGTGAGTCATACGAAATTTTTTCTATCTTTAGACTATGTGTATTTCTTTTTCACAGCCGATGATACGTCTCATCATTCGTCTGTTGTTACAGTGTTACAAGAATATTACTTCCGTGTATGCATTATGATAAAACAGAAGGTTCCAAAACCTGGCAGAGGTAGTGAAGAACAAGGTCGAGTATTGAGTTCACGGAGTCGATTTGTTACTAAGTCAATGAAGAATGCAGAAAACACCTATGATATCTTGGATATTCCGCAGCACAAATTATTGCTTAATTTTGTTGACGTTTTTGTTTCCATTATTAATTGTTACTAATGTGAGAACAGTTTCATTACGTCTGTTGTGTAGTGTCGTCTCACCTCTGCTTGTTATATGCATGTCGAAATTTTAATGGATCAGGTCCTTTGGGAGAGGCCAGCCCTTAAGTCGACATTGCAGATTTTAAGAGACTATTTTAAAAGGATTAATGGTGTACATGGGATTTTGCCAGAGCAGAATGGGAATCTGTCGTGAGGGAAGCCAAAATCAACCTTAATGGGCAGTCGTGCTCAGGAGGAAGAAGGAGGAGGAGAAGGAGGAGATTATTATTATTATTATTTTTTAACTCCGAATGAGGTATTGTGTCACTTTCTTTGTAGTAATCGAGTAATGATTTGTGATTGATTTATTAATTCGTATATTACTTTTGGGAGGTTTTATGTCTGCTTTACACACCTTATACAAGTCTTAGAAATTTTAAATTCTCATGTCAAGACTATTTGTTTTACAATAGTATAACCGAATAATCTATAGTTGTATGCGTACATAGATGCGGAAACATGTTCTGCTAACCGAAATCATTTTTAATGCGGAAATGTTTAAGAACATTTGTTATTTCAGAAAACATACTTGTTCATGAGAATATTAGATAGAAAGTGATTTGTTTTCTATTTGTGAGCTCGGACTCAGCCGAAAACATTTGGAGCTCCTGTCTTCAAACCAGGCCGACACATGACGCCTAAGTTTACTTGGCGTTGCGCTCTCCACGATATTGACTGTATAAATAATTGCTGAATTGAAATTTGGAAACACATGCCCCTCTACAATAAGAAGAGTTTGAGTAATTCCTGCCAGTAAGTGAAACCGAGAGAGTAGGAATGTTGAAACCAAAATGTTCTTACGTGGTGCTTAGTTGGTTGAGAGTGTGGTCTGCATTGCACTCATAAATTCTTTTACTGATTTGTTTATAGGGATAAGTTGAGGTCACCTGCATGGACTGAATCGTTGAAACGGTTTAAAGGGGTTTCCAAATTTTCCGGAAAGGAAGATCTTCCGAAATGTGACACCGCATATTTTGAGACGTGGATACCCATCATAATTCTGACACTCAACGCGGTGAGAATTTTGTGGCTCTCTTTTAAAAAATGGTTTTCTATTGTAAGCTTCCGTTTGTAGAGTCCATTATGGGTAAATAAACAGGGTTATGTGTAGAGTTGCCCAATTGCATTATTATGTACACGATACGAATAATTTGGAAGAGTGGTTGTATAGAGTTATTTATAATCTTGGCAGTGTCAGCTGGATAGAAGACCGAATGAACACGAGAACTAGCTGCATCAGTGGCGAAGTAAAGAATATTTCCTGAGATTCAAACCCCGTCCTCAAGCCCTTAGAGTGACCACTATAGTGACTGAGCTGTCCTGGTATCTATCAGATTTCCTCTTCGTCCCACGCGTTACATACCAATCTTATGATTTGGGTTCTCTTGCACTTCATGCATAAGAAGTTGCAAATTTCTTTTGTGCTAAAAAAAAATAGCCTATCGATTTTATGCATTCATTTGGGGAAGAAAACAGAAGAAATTAAAAGAAAACAAGTATAACATGGTGAACATTCCCGTGGCCAGACACTCCACTTCCTCAAGTACGTTACAACAACAGTCTGCATGGTATCTACCAGGCAAGGAAGCTGTAGTAGTTTCCATTACAGTCCTGCTTAATTACTCGCTATATACATTTTTTCTAACGCATAAAAAATCTCGTGGGTCTAGCGCACAAGCTAAGACCCCAAGGGGAAAGTAAAAAAGGGGAAAGGAAAGTAAAAAAAGGGGAAAGGAAAGATAAAAAACATTGGCTTGAAGAACGAGGGAGTCCCTAAATTAATTTGCCTGCACTAAACAATGCAAGGGCGTCCGTTCCACGCATTCGCTAATGGAAGTCGTTTGAAAAAATTGCCTTTTTTTTTGCTATCTCATTTTATTATTCATGTGGTTATCTTTCATCCCTTATTTTTCCTTTCCACCCTTTCTTACTATCACCCCTCACAGCTTTTTATGCAATGTTTTTTATACTTGAAAGGTACAGAAATTTGTGAAAGAAGTTACTTTTTCTTTTTAACTGATCATACTCATCACCGTTCTTCTAGATCACAAAAAAAAATTTAAAAATTTAAAACTGCAGAGTACTACGTTAGATTACTTGCTACTCTACAACAGTGACGCACATTTTCATTACGTTAATCATCTTTAGATTCTAATGAAAATAACTAAGAACTCCTTTACGCAGCACCTGGGATTAATCAATGTAGCACTGCGCAAATCAAAACCGCCCCATCTTACAACGCATTGGGGGTAAGTTGTTGGTATACCTGTTCCTTTATTAGGAGATCCTGGGTTTGAATTTGGTATTCTAACTGCAAGGCTGTACAAAAGAAATGTTGAGGTAACAAGCCATCTTCCCTTCCTGTCGGATGTCGTAAAGGGAAGCGCCACCTTCAGTAGTAGACAGAAGCAAATGTAACACAGGGGTACACAAAATTTCAAAAACCTAGGAACCACCACAAAACTCTAGCGGCCAGAACGGTGACATGAAACACGTTCCATAATGAGAACCCACAATATTAGGCGCTACCGTTGTAAATTCAGTCGCCCAAGCAACTTGGCACCAGGGGTTTGTTCACACCTGATGTTACAGAAGAATTGTGTCTAAATGATATACTGTACTGCCAGATATTAATGTTTATATCTTGTCTTGTCGTTCAGAGTACTGGGGAGTAAATCTGGCCACTTTCTCTGTTTAGTGAGTAGGTTAAGAATGCGTGGAACCACACAATGAGTCTCCATCAGACCTAGTAACGTGAGCTTAATAAAAAGAATTTTACCTCACAGTCAGTTGTATCAACGAATATTAGGACGTAAAAATGCAGGAGAATAAATTGTGTGGGACATGTAGCACGCACCTTCGAGATCATAATTGCGATTTTAATTGCAAACCTAGAAAGACTTAAGTGTATTTTTAGAGCTTTTAAGGTGCATAAAGTGATTGATTATCAGTTCATATTTTTGGCGGGTTTTACATCTTACAGTAAATGTTCTATCCGATATATCTCAGAAACGTCGGAACAAATGCTTATTACGCGGTACAGAAACCAAGTAATACCATTATTTGAATCAAACTGGATATTAAAAAAGACGCTGTCTGAGTACTGAGTGGTTTTTTTCTGGATCGTGATAGGGATCAATGTGAGGCTGTCGTGAATATGAAAATAAACATTCAGAATTTGTTACTTAGGTGGACTTGCTGAGCGACTATAAGCTTCTCAAGGACTGTGTTCCTTGGAGTAATATTATACGATTCTTTCTTGTTTACAGAATTTCGATGAGACTGTTTTAACAACAGAATGTGCTAGTCGGAAAATGTAGTGCAGTAGTGAAAAATTCCGCGACAGGTCACCCGGGCTAATAGTTTTGCACGTTGACCCCTAAATTTTTTATTGTGAAGCCTCATAATTTTGTGACGTCTGTATAGCACTTGTTCATAAATTATTAAAAAAATTATGCGCCCCTGCTGTAATGCCAAAATTTTTGTGATGAATTGTGATGAAGATTGCGTGGCCCCTAATTTCAAATACTTTCCTGGAATATGTGTGAATGGACTCTATTGAGGTGCTTTTGACAGATATTGTACGGAAATCGTTTAAAGGTTTTGTAATTATTGTAGTTGTGGCTTTATTTTAAGATACTATCCCCGAATCTTTGTTCGTGGTTTGTACTAAAGCGGTTTTGACTTAACTGTAGGATACTGTAGATGAATATGCGTAAATAGTTATTAGAAATGTGGTTGGTATTTTATTTTAGTGTAGAGTGCCGTCATCTTTCTGAAGGTTTTGTAGGAAAGAGGCTGTGATATTTATTTTAACATACTCTGCCAGAATTTTTCTAAGGGGATTATAATAAAGAGGTTATGGTAATTAATTTCATATACTCTGCCCAGAATCTGTCTGGAGACTTTTAAGAATTCATTAAGAGTGCCGCTAATTTCGTTGTGACAAAGAGATTTGGAACGGTCCTTCTGAATTCGGAGTACGATTGCAATATTTGTTGAGCACAGATACAGTACAGATATCTAAGATTCATTTTCATCACACGAACTTTCCGCCCCTTAATGTACACCTGGAATCTTCAAATCGCCGAAGAGATTGTAATCTGTAGGTCCTTGGATCGCAAAATTATCATTGTACTTTTAGAGGGAAGAAATAGAGAAACAAGAAAGCCCTGTTGCAAACCTTTGCTTTTTTATTGGAAGAAGCAGTGAAAGCCCCAATCCTATTTATTGACAATTCTCACAAATATTTCCTATAGCAGCAGCAAGTCACGTCTTCCAGTTGCTTGCATTGTTTATGCCAGCAAAGTTGTTAATCACGGCACAAATTGCGAGGAGCAGATTAAGACAAATTACTAGTAAATTATAGTTTGTTGCACATTACTTCAGAACGAAAATATAACCTTTTACTGGTTGATTTCTACACTACTTGACAACGCTGCTTCAGATGCAGATATTAATTGATGTACCTTGGAATCATATTTGAAAGTAAATCATGATTGTGTAGGAAATGACTTAGAATTAGGAGCTCTCCTTCTTAAAGGGCTATTCCATTATTCACGTGAAAAGAGAAGCAAATTACGAAAACCACCAATCTGATTAGCCGATAATGCTGCTAACGTTCGAATGGGATCCTCAAGAATAAAAATTAATAAATTCGGCTATATTTTAAGAGCAATGAATTGATTTTCAGTTCACGACTCTGTGTATCTGCAATACTACAAGAAATGCCCTTCTTTTTAGTAATATCAACCTGATTTTGAAACAGTTCAGTTACACACAAACGTGCCTGCCTTTCGGAATATATGTGCAGGGAAATGTGGAGCCGTATCTCATGACAGATTATAATGCATAAATAATTATAATATAGTTTGCAATATTAGGTGTATAAGGTTTTCACTGACACTTAGTGAAGAATAGATTCTGTAACCATTCAAAAGCAATTAACTTACTGGTTCCATAAGTAGTGAACCAACAGTTGCATAAGGAAAAGTGTATAGTTGTGAATTGCGTGTCTTAGCACTGTTTCCTTAATTGCATCATGAAGACTGCCATAAACGGAATGTGGAGCGCATATATCTAACTCCACAGATCACAGCCCTTGATAAGCTAAGAGTTCTTCAAGTAAAGCCGAAGTTCTGGGCATTTTATAGAATCCAAATATTCATTACCAGACTAACACAGTTCCCAGCTAATTTTTTCATGAGCCAGTTGAAACCAGCCTACACCCTCCCTTCCTGGTTCCTTAAGATTATTTTGATATTACTCAAAAGATCTAGACGTGGGTTTTAAAAGCGTTTTCTTTCCTTCAGCATATAAAACAAAATCCTGTCGGCTGTATATATTTCTCTCCCATTCCTATAACTTCTCCCGTCTTATTCTTCTTGTAGCAGCATTACAGAAGTAACAGATATTTACCGAATTATAAACGGAGAATCTGTTCAAATATGAGGCCTAAAGATGAAATAATAGTTTTGAAAATAATATTAAAGTGAATGTAATAAAACGAGTCTGTGAAGATGTATCATAAAATTGGGAGAGATCAAAGAACAAGCTTTTTTCTTCACATGGAGGATCCAGGCTTTTAAAACCATGTTATTATAGGTGTGTCTGGTGAGTATAGAATTATCGGGTAATGTTCTGTGAAATACAGCTAATTAGGTCCAGATCTACTAGTCTTGGGCTTCTTTCTAAAATTCGTATATAATAAAGGCGTACTGCTTGATCGTTATGTCCTTGCGAAGTTTCTTTATTGTTCTGCTCAAAATTTTCTGTTCGTTGTGATATTGGAACTGTATGAAGATTGCCAGGCGCAATTCTGCTGTCAGCTAAGATTTGCCAAGTAAACAATACATGACCTAAAATGAAGATCTCGTTCAGCCTCTCATCTGTCATTTGGCACAAGTTTGGACGTGGTGTGGGCCTACGTTTAAGAGAACAGAAGAAAAAGCAATAGCTGTGTAGTGGCTATACATGCAGTATCATGTTATGTGCTTCGCAACAGTGGACTCCTCTCTGAAACAAAGTTATCCTTAGCTTAACTGCCACGTTATGGAGATTTATAGAAAGTGGAGTTTCTATAATCGGTCTGAAGGCTGCGGGGAAAAAAATGTTCTGCCTGTGCCGGGAATCAAATCCCGATTCCAAGGTCGCCCATTCTATCTCAGCTGCCCTGGCCCACTAGATGAACGTAATTCGAAGGAGTCGCAATGAATTCTCTCTAAAGAAGTTTTGTAGCCTTTTACTCTATCTCAGCGTAACCACCAAAATTATAGTAGATGAAATATGAGACAAAAATGGCCGGAGAGAGCGCACAGTGTAGCACCTTCAAGACGTAAGCCTACTGTAAGATTTGTGATTTTGATTTTCAGTTTGCAGAGTGCACTTTCCTCTAGCCGAGATTAATTTTCACAAATGTGTTTGTCCTATACTATTTTCTGTCAGCACATTATTCTGCTTCAGTGTGCAAAATCAGTTTCCTTTATTTTACATTAAGAATTCGCCGTCATACTCTTTCAAAAGGTAGCAAGGATTGTGACTCCCATTGAAAGTTAGTACTGAATCCTGATTAAATTTGCCTTTAAAATGGTTTTAAATGACAAATAAATCGTATAGATCATATAGATTATTATCGTGACAAGTCTATATAGGCTGGACGCTCGGGAGAGGAAAATGGAACATTTCTTTGCCACCACAGTCAGGCTGGCTTTGAGTCCTTCTCAGTACATCGTCCGGTTTATAGTATAGTTTAGAGCGGCCAGGGCTTGAAGCTAAGCACTTAATCTCCATTAGTATTGAGCCAAAGATTGCGTGAAGCCAGGCTGCCACCTTTCCATTATTCTTCGTATTACGTTGCTCATAAAGCATATAAATAGATTTGTATTTGAAGTGCGAAAATTAAATGCGAAAAAAGAAAATAATTTTGTAAGATGTGGGATTATCAACGCTTGACATTTTGAATGTCCTGAAAAGTGCAAGGAGAAATTCAGTGAGGTCTTGAATTTCTAACGGCCATTCGCTACAAAACTGCTTCTGGTGAGTGTCACTGCATGTATTCTGCTGTTCTACAGGAACGTGCTGCTACCGTCGTTGTGGTAAACGAGTCAATTAAAAAGAGAATTGGCACGACTAATATTCACTTGGAGAAATTTAAAATAATTGTCAGTCAAAATGGTCGACTGCCAAGGCCAGTATTCGAAACTCGCACCTTCAGAAAGGAAGCAGGAGTGTTAATTGCATAATGATACATGTGAATTCAGAATCGTTTATTTTATTTTGACTTTTGGCTTTGTGACTCATACTTTATTTAAAAACACAAAAATTAAGGATCGCGTTCCGTTCCGATACCATGTCTCCGTCCCTTTACGAAAACGAGTTGCACAAAACACAGTCAGTTGAGCCCGGAGGTTGAGTAGCTTTTCTTGTCACACCCAAATGACATGTTGCAAAACCGTTTCACGCGAAGAGGGAGAGACTGTTCCCGAAACTTAGTGTTTATTATACTTGGTTCTTATAACTTTAAACAGTGGATGAAAGGCAAAATGCAGAACTGAATGATACGCAATTTCACGGACAGTCGTCGAAACCCTACAGCATTTATGTCACTTCTACAATTTATCTTTACAAAATACATCCACCACGATGACATAGGCAGAAAGTTCTTGTGAGACGTCGACGTGCCCTTAAAATACTGCACGGTATCACATCACAGAAGACGGAAATATTGATGTGCGTTATATTTCGTTAAAATAAGAATCGCAAAGAATGCAGTAGGTTAATGCTGTGTGCCTTATCGTGGCAGTGGTGGGTGCTTTGACTGACAAAATATGTAGATGGTGAAGGGTGGAAACCGTATTCTTAAATTACTTCACAGTATTGCAAAACTTCTTCCTGCATTAGGAAATCATATTTTCACTTCACATTTGTTTGACGTGACTGCGAAACAGGTGCGTCTATAGCTCGAAGTCCTCTCCAAGGTTCCATCTGTGCTCTATTCCAGACCTGAATCTTAGCATCAAATGTTCTATTTTTATTTGAAGTAATTTCACTTTAGATGTCGTTGCTATAGGAACCCCTATCCTTGGGTGAGTAAGGGAGGAAAAAAACGCGAGGGTGAAAAAATAGGGGGTGCGACTCGAATAAAAAACCC
>Ga0123355_10003962_pt1 | contig 21430 bp, 17 predicted proteins | sample TergutEmb28metaG_3_FD_89872 | JGI IMG/M metagenome (GOLD analysis project Ga0123355, IMG submission 89872) | Embiratermes neotenicus P1 segment gut microbial communities from Petit-Saut dam, French Guiana - Emb289 P1 | ecosystem: Host-associated > Arthropoda: Insects > Digestive system > Gut ...
AAAATCATGGCCATGATCTTCTGGGACAGAAAGGGGATCTTGCTTATTGATTTTCTAGAACGTGGATTGACAATTAACACCGATGCTTATTGTGAAACTGTGAGGAAAATTCATTCAAAACAAAAGTTGTGGAATGCTATCCAGTGGGATTGTGCTTTTGCATGACAATGCGCGACCTCATACCACAGCTCGAACTGCTGAACTGCTATAACAATTTTGCTGGGAAGTTTCTGACCACCCGTCCTACAGCCCCGATCTCGCGCCAAGCGACTACCACCTATTCATGCATCTAAAGAAATGGCTTGCATCCCAAAGCTTTGAAGACGATAGACTGAATACAGGTGTTACCACATGGTTCAAGTTGCTGGCGGCAGACGTCTTTGACACTGAAATAAGGAAGCTGGTGCCACAATACCAAAAATGTGTGGAGGTCAGAGGGGACTATGTGGAAAAATAAGGTAAATATGTAGATCTCTTTTGCCTGTGATAAATAAATTTTATCTCTTAAGCGTTATTTTTAATGGCTGACCGGACCTTACTTTAAAAACGTGCCTTGTAAAATCCATCAGAACCGGATGTGAGGGCTGAAGCAGATCACTTCCTCATGGTGGTTCCTGGATAACGAACCACATGATCAACATCTTGGTCACCCACAATCATACACAAGCACCATTATCAGCAGCAGCACAGTGCATGATGGTAGAACTGCCAACACCAGAGAGTGGATGATGATGATGAAGAGGAGGGAGGAGAAGAAGAAGAGGAGGAGGAGGAGGAAGAAGAAGAAGAGAAGAAGAGGAAGAGGATGAAGAGGAAGAACAGGAAGAGGAGGAGGAAGAGAAGAGGAAGAAGAAGAGGATGCAGAGGAAGAAGAAGCTGAAGGAGGAGGAGAAGAAGAGGAGGAAGCAATTTAAAGCTGATCCAATGGCAAATCTTCTTGTATTTTCTTGAAAAACAAACCTTCCATAATTAACTGATATGTTCTTGGCATCTGACTACCAGTATTCTACACATGCTCAACATTTTATTCTAGAGGTAAAGAAGGATGTGACTGAGGATCAAACTTAGCACTCGCTGGAATGACATTCTAGTGCTATACTCCAACACCACAATGTCCCCTCTGTTCACAACACTTCTGTGTACAATTCCTCAGTATCCTTACCTGAAGCTGATCTTGAAGGTGAACACCAAGGCGTGAATGTTTAGTTCCCAACTGTGTGAGAAGTGATGGATGTATGTTGTACAAGTGTGGGTACAGACTGCCAGCATCACCTCCTGTAAAGATTTTCCAAGCGTATGTTCTAAAATACAGAGTTTGAACCAATACACAAACAAAAAAAACCTGATTCATTACTACAGGACCCTGAAAGGTGAATGCCATCCGTGTGAAAAAAATACACAAAAATAATTCAACCAGTCCTGAGCATAACCAAATACGTGGTGTAGTCAATAAGTTCCCAGACTGAATTTTTCATGCTCGTACGGAGCGTAGTTACCACACGAGCCGCTAGAGGTATTATTCCCAAGGTATTATGGGCTAGTGTGCTGAAAGCAAGCTTTCTGTGAGCATCGTGTGTGACGTAACTCTAGCTTTTATCAAGAGGCGCAACGTTCTCTCTGCGATTATCGAGATGGCGGATTTCCGTGAACAAGCACTTGCATCAAATTCTGTTTCAGGTTAGGGAAAACTACTACACAATGTTATGAAATGTTGAAGACAGCTTTTGGGAAACAAGCTATGGGTCGTTCGCAAACATTTCAGTGGTTTTCCCGGTTTAAGGCAGGCAGAACTTCAATTGATGACGATTGCTCTGGTCAACCAGTGTCCAGTTCAACGCCAGAAATGATTGAGAGAGTGCGTCAGATTAACCACAACGATCGCAGTCGTACCATTGATGAAGTCAATATGCTAGTGGGAATTAGTCATGAAACTTGTCAAAAATTTAAACAGAAGATTTGAAGATGCGACGTGTCGCATCAAAGTTCGTGCCCAGAATCCTGAGTGTTGACCAAAAACAGCAACGACTTGACATTTGTTTGGACCTCAAAGAAAATGCTGCTAACAACCCCAGCTTTCTTTAGAATGTCATTATGGGTGACGAAACCTCGGTTTACGCCTACGACCCGGAAACCAAAACTCAATCCAGTCAATGGAAAATTCTGGCGTCACCTCGACCAAAGAAGGCAAGGCAAGTGAGAAGCAACACCAAGATTTGTTTCTTTGATCAGAAGGGAATTGTTCATAAAGAATTTGTTCCTCCTGGTCAAACAGTTAATGCCGCATTCTACATCAAAGTTTTGAAATGTCTACAGGAGAATATGCGAAGGAAGCGACCTGATCAGTGGCGGAACAACACATGGTTACTCCACCATGACAATGCGCCAGCCCATGCTGCCCTCCTGACTCGACGGTTTTTGGCTGAAAACAACATGACTGTGGTGCCACATCCTCCCTACTTGCCCAACCTTGCACCCAGCGACTTTTTCTTATTTCCAAAACTGAAAATGAAGCTTCAGCGGCGAAGATTTCAGACTGGCAGCGTCGCTGGGATCGTTGTCAAGCCTCAGAAGGGGACTACTCTGAAGGTGATGCTGGCCCCTAATGTCTAAGGTAAGCCTTTCTGTGTTTTAAGTCATCAATCTGGAAACTTATTGACTACCCCTTCTACAGCACCCCTTTAAAAGGTTTTCCTTGGAATCACATTGTATGAACATGCTAATAGGAAAAATACAAGGCAGTAATGAACATGAACAAAACAGTATATCTAAAATATAATATAAAATACTCGTAAATATAATACAGTCATACACAACTTCATAGATTATATTAGGTTATAATTCCAGCTACATGTTTCAGCCCAAATGTAAGGCCATCTTCAGGCTGATCTTTGAACAGGTGGAGTGTACAATTGATAATGCTTTCAATTTACGTCATATTACAAGAATTGGGTAAAATAATTGTCGTATGTTATGTAAAAAAACTTAAGATTAAAATTCAAATGTGGTCTTTTTATACAATAAGCATTAAATAAGACCTAGGCATAGATGGGTGGATAATATTAGGATGGATCTCCAGGAGGTGGGATGTGGGTACATGGACTGGATTGGGCTGGCCCAAGACAGAGACAGGTGGCGGACGCTTGTGAGTGCGGTAATGAATCTTCGGGTTCCGTGAAATGCAGGGAATTTCTTGACTAGCTGCAAACCAGTTAGCTTCTCAAGAAGGACTCTGCACCATGGAGTAAGTAAACAAGCATTAAACAAGAATTAAAAAACAGATACAGTAAACTTGACGGTTAGGTTATGGGGGTATACAGTGGTTGGGATTCGTTCTTATTAAAATAAGGTGGTGAAGTTTTCCTTCAAGAAGTATCTTCTGTATGATTTCTGACCATATACCCCATAACCACAGCATCAATTTTACTTTATCTGTTTTTTAATGCTTTTTAATGCTTACTGTATGAAGCACCACATTTGAATTTTGATCTTAAGTTTTTTATATAACATACCACATCTATTTTAACCAATTCTTGCAATACGAGATCTTGTAAATTGAAAGCATTATCAATTGTACACTGCACCTGTTCAAAGATGAGCCTGAAGATGGCCCTACAACTGGGCCAAAACATGTAGCTGCAATTGTAACCTAATATAATCTAATAGAATATAAGGATGTGTATGAATGTATTATATATATTTTAGCATATTCAACACAATAGGGATGTCTCACTTGAAAACATTATATCTTCGTATCAACTCAAAATGTAACACACATGCTCATTTGACATGTATGTTCTAATACTTCAAACAATGTACATAAAAGTTTGTATTTTTTTTTTGCTTAAAAAACTAGGGTGTGATGCATAATCAGGGGGATGTGGTTCTGAAGAAATATGAGGTCCAACACAAAAAAACAAAACCTACTCCGTAACTTGTGAATCAACAGTGAAAGATTGTGACCGACCAGGATGTTCAAGCACATCATTTACCGCTAACAACACGGTAAAAGTGCAAGATGTGATCTGTAAAGGCTGCAGGATGAGGTTTTGAGCAATAGCTAAGCTGGCTGCTTTAGACAGGGAAAGTTTTCGACGCATTTTAACTGATCACCTGAACAAAAACAACTTTGAAAGGAACTGTTCTGACCTTTTGCAACGTAATAAGAACAAACAGGATTTGTTGAAATCAGTAATTACAAGTGATGAGACTTAGATATTTGCATGTGACCTTGCAGCAAAGAGACAATCACAGCACTAAAAGTCACCAAACTCTCCAACAGAGAGGAAGAAAAAAAGTCACATGAGTTATTCCCATTTCAGTGCCATGCTGCTTATTGTTTTTGATATCCAGATTGGGTACCTAGTGACCAGACTGCCAATCAACACTATATCAAAATCTTGACTGAAGTGCAGGAATAACTGAGAAGGAAATGGCCAGGATTGTGAAGAAACGGGTGGATTTTGCATCAGAAAAATGCGTCAACCCATAACGCTTTGTTTGTAAAGCAGTTTTTAGTCAGTAATAACATTGCTGTGCTTGCTCACCCCCCTTATTTTCCTGATCTTGCTCCGTGACTTCTTCCTATTTCCAAAGATTAAATCCATGCTCAAGGGAGCCAATTTTGTGTTGGTAGAAGAGGTGAAAGCAAAAATGATAGCGCTCCTGAACAGTCGTAGAGAAAATAATCTGCAGCACTGCTTTGAACAGTGGCAGCATTGTATCCAGCTGTGTTTAAACTAAGGGGACTAATCTGAAGGTGATCACAAATGATTTTTTTTTAATTATGTAAATAAAAAGCCTTACAGGATCAGTCTTGTTATTTTTGTGTCAGACCTTGTATAGCACACACACTTATGCTTATGTATATTGTGACAGAAATCTGTAGCTATAAGTTTGAAACACAAACATAGCATTTAATTTATTTTCTAAAATTCATTTAAAAGTAGGAATATGTAAATTATGAAACTACATACAGTACAAAATACTAGTTTGAAATAGAGAACAGAGTAATTTGTAGGGGTATTCAGAAGCTCACCTCCTCCAGTACCATGAATATGTGGATATAAATGAAAGCCCCCAGCATGCAAGTTAAGATTGACAGCTGATGCTCCTCCCGGTACACAAGTGTGACATTCATAGCTTTCCATAAGCTCCATCTGAAATAACAGCAATAACACTGCTCAAACTTCAGAATTTATCAGAAATAGTTCCCAAACTTCAAACTGACTGTTTCCTACAAAACTCTCAAATAGTATGGGGAATTCAAAGCCAGATGCAGGGTAAACTGCACAATCTTCTGTATGGATAGATGGAGGAAAGGGGAATATGAACATACGTGTGCTCTCTCTCTCTCTCTCTCACATAAACACACACAAGGTTGCACAGAGGTCTTCAGCAACACATGTCTGATACAGAAGTAACTACCAAAAGTTAAATGGGAAGAAAGGGCCTTTAAGTAACTGAAACAGGCTTTCTACCTCTTAACGATATTGCCTAATCAAACCTTTAATGAAATCACCTTGAAGTGGCAACAAGTTTGGCTAATACACATTCCACTCATATAAAACTGTCGCAGAGTGCGGAAAACCTATGCTTTTACAAAATCGAAGCCTTGTGTTTACTTTCTGGTAACTCAGTATGGCAAATTCAAAATTCTGCAACTTTATAATGTAGAACATACACTTCTGGTTACTTGTGAAGCCATTCAAGAAGTCAGTCTGGATACACATACTTCTGCACATACTCTGGAGCTGACCATCAGAAATTGTGTAAGTTATAAACATGTCATGCTTATCTTCCAAATGCATTTCACTACCAAAGGGAAAAGTGAAGATGAAGTGCTTCACCTGCTGTGAATGGTTATACCGCCCGCCCGCACGCACGCACGCACACACACATAAAAAGGATGAACACGGTTCTGGTTTCATTGTGCTCACACACACACACACATGTGCACGCACGCGCGCACACACACACATATATGTTTACTTGCCAAGGAAGTCTACAGAACTATAGAGTTCACTGAACTCACAAATTGGTTATGTTCCTTGGCCTCTGAACACAGATACTACTCCCTTCAAACATCCACCATTATCTCCCATTACCTCCACTAGTCACCACATGCCTAGGCCTCCCTTTTTACATGACACTTGTGTGACCTGCCACCTCTGCTATCCAACTACCTGCTTCCATTGGCCCTCGCACACCATCATGATGAACCCAAATGTGCCTCTAAGTTACACTCACAAACAAGAAGAGAATATTACATTTATGGGCACACAAAACAGTACTTTCTCCACAGCTGTACTGGTCAAAGAGAGGATACATTCACTGTATTCTTATTTCCAAGACAATGCTTACATGTGTCATGAGTGGGGCAGTGCACACATGACATTCACAACTCTGCTGCTGAGCTGATGCAAGCTCTGGTCCCTCTGAATCCCCTCCTCCAACTGCACCTTCACTCACAACATCAGGTTCTGACGGAGATTCTGGAGGCTGCTCACTGCCTTCACCCTCAAGCCGGTACTCTTGTGTAACATCAACTTTATGACTGCAAATACAAACAAATATAATTTTAGCTGAATGTTCATCACATGAAACACAGATATCAATGGTCCATTAATATAGCCTTTGGTCACATCATGTACCTGGTGCACGTCACCATAACAAACACAAGGAAACAATATTGTATGTTGCCACACCTCACATTTCCACTGTTTATTTTTCAGCAAGACACGATTCTTTTTCCCACTGGTCAACCATCCAACAGCAACAAAAGCAGGTTAAGCAAAAGTGAAAAACACACTAACCAAACGTTCAATGAAGATGTTCATGAAAGTAATTAATTAGGAAAACCTATAGCATTTCCTGAACATTCTTTTACAATGGCACTTCAGACACTCTTGTATGTAAATTAATTTAGGAATAAAAATATGGATACAAATATGTATACTTGAGCACTCACCAGTCAGTACAGACCCTGATTTTCAGTGTCTGTCTCCACGTATACCATTATTTCGTGGATCCAGAGAATCTTCACATAGAGGACGCAGAACTAAGCAAGAATATAGCCACTTGAGGCTATTACCTGTACAATGGGCCCGGTGAATCTGGCGGTGTGATAAGACCACCACAGGTCAAGAGATGAGTAACGGCACATTCATCACATGGACAGCCCCTACGTGAGCTACAACCAGGGCAGTAGCCTCCAGTACCTCCCGTATCATCATCAGGACTACTATCTCTGGGACTACCGGGTCCAGGACCCGGAGTAGGGCCTCGAAGATTAGTCAGCGCCATCAGCTGCTCATCAAATTCTCGGAGGTCACTGCAAAATGACGACCATATTTTATGTGCTTCCTCATCACAATTATATACACACTACCAAGAACATCACAAAGTCTACTGTGGAGGTTTGTGAGCTGATTTTAACACCATCAACCACTCACTCACTCCCTTACTTTTGCTGCAACTAGCTTTCACAATTGTATGTGGGGCACAGGTCTTCTCTGTTCTGCATTTTACGTTAGTCTATTATCAGATGCCCCTTCCACTACAGCAGAAGGATTACAGCAGTTTGCATGCCTCTTGTGTTCCACCAATTCTGAGTGGTCTCCACATGTACCTCGACCAGCTGTCTGGAGGTTATTTAGGCTGTCACAAACTCGCACCAAGGAACATTTTATACAACTAACTACATAAAGATTATTAATTAAAATAATATTTGGTAAAATCAGACAAAAAAATTCCTATTTCACAATCTTTTCCCCTCATCATATTGATGCTGTTAGCTCAACAGGAAAACAAAGTGTTAAAAACAGCTTCCTCTGTTTTTAGAAACAGCTTTAAAAAACAAGTCACTCAAGACTGATGCTCACATAAATTTACAAAAATTCAGTTCCACATCCCTCAGCCTCCAATAACCTGCCCTCTCAGCTGCCAAGGCCCTCCTTCAATATGCACCTGGCATTTTGACAGGAGCATGCAAGGCCAAAGGAACCTGAGGATGTGGCAAATGCTACTGTTCCTTTACTCCAATAATTACAATATACAATACATAAATACAAGGTGGTTCAAATATGACCGGGACTGATTTGTGTGTAAACAAGCCGCACTTAGTCCCGGTCATATTTGAACCGCCTTGTACAAAGAAATATATTATCATTTAATAAGATAAGAATAAATTGTGTGTTCTTCAACAGGTCCCAGACAATGCCACTTGCCTGTTTAACTGTTTACGGAAATAACTGGCATTAAAGTATACTGTAGTAATCCATCAATCACACACACACACACACAAACCTTCTTTATTGTTACCGGAGATTTAGTGCACTTCACGACATGTTTCAGCCTAACTAGCCATCATCAGGTAATGCACACTGTATTAAATGCTTGGGAGGAAAAACTGATAGATTTTTTTAAAAATATCCTTCATGTATTAACATGATTGGATGTTTAGAGTAAATGCAATTGGCATTTACTGTGAGAACAATATAGAACACATAAATACACTGTGATAACATGCAGAGTTTCTGAATGTTACAGCTGGTGGCATATATAATTATCACTGGGCCTTCAACAGTTACATCCCATATTCAATGGTACTAGTACTTCTAAAATCCAAAAGGTTTCCTGATGTTAGACTGTACCATTGGCAAAAAGAAATTAAACAGTCTGTAACATAGGTATAACACTGCAACATTAAACAGCAGCACACACACACACACATCATGCAATACCTTGCTGTCTTGTTCCACATCTTCTGCTGAAGAAGCTTCCGTTGTGCTTTGAAAAGCTCCCAGTCTTCCCTTAGCATACGCTGCTTTGCTTTCAGGGTAGCCTGTTCCTGACTGAAGTATAAATGAGAAAAGTTATTAGTCTCAAGCCATGGAGAAGGAAAAGCTGTCCTTCAGCACACTGGAAAGGTATAAGGCCATCAGAAACACAGCTACATCATTCTTACCCTCAGCACTAGTCAGAGATGAACAGTCACGTCCATGCCCTGCCTACTTTACCAGCCAGGAAAGAGACCACAGTAGACACTGAATATGAGTCTGATTGATCTCCAGACAGGTCTGAATACCTTCTACAACAGACAAATCCCCTACCCCTGCTGGGAATCGAAACATGATTACTCATCAGATGCCCAGCCAACAGCTTAATCACTGCACTGACTACACCATCCTGATCATCTCAAGCACTGTATTGGGTCAAAGTAACCATCCAATTTATATCCATATGTTACACCAATTCTGAGTGATCTCCATATGTACCTCGACCAGCTGTCTGGGGTTTATTTAGGCTGTCACAAACTCACACCAAGAAACATTTTCTACAACCAACTATATAGAGATTATTAACTAAAATAATATTTGGTAAAATCAGACAAAAAATTCCTATTTCACAATCTTTTCCCCTCATCATATTGATGCTGCAGCTCAACAGGAAAACAAAGTGTTTAAAACAGCTTCCTTTATTTTTAGGAACATCTTTACAAAACAAGTTACTGAAGACTGATGTTCATATAAATTTACAAAAATTCAGTTCCACATCCCTGCTCCACATGCGAATGTTTCTGTGCTATTGTGTCATGAAAGCCAGGTCACAGTTGGAGCACTCACTTGTAGTTTCAAGCAAAGATGCAGATCAATTTAGGTTAAGTTAAAAAAAACAGTTTATATTGTTTTGTCTTTAATCTGTACAACTGTGACCAGCACAAATATAACACTGCTTTCACAGATACCGCATGCAGCAGTTCCACATGTGAAACAGCACACCCATCGAACAGTTATCAGTTACTTGAGTAACTTAAAAATACCATACTTATTCCAGTATAAACACCTTTCCCCAGAAATCAGTGTTAGAAAAGATGGATACATGCCTTAAAAGAAAATGTCATTTTTTAACAGGCAGCTCAAGACTTTAATGTTGATCAATGGACTCCATGCAATGGAACTCAATATGTGCAGTAATACATGTACCATCCACTCTTCTGGTTGCACACTTTCTAGTGGTAGATACCTAACTTTTGTGTGCATGCCTATGTTTCCATGGCACACAGATAACCTGGCACCCCAGTAGCACAGACAGTCATATAAACTGGATGTGTTATCTTATAAAAGTCAAAAAGTTATTGCACATGTGCTCAGACAATTAATGAAACTCAGACTTTTTACTATCAGTGAGAAACTTAGAGGTGGGAAATTTCTGATCACCTGAGTAACTATCATCTGTGAAGGACCCTACCTTACACAGCATTATCCACTTTCACACAAAGCAATTTCAGGACAGAAGTACCTTCCAGGAAAAAAAAACCAAACTGACACTAAAAGCTTACTTATATTGATGAACACGCGTTTCTGTGTCTCGCCACATAGCTCCAATTAGGGTCATCTCATCATCAAATGCCAAGTAGTTGTGCACCAACTCAGAGTAGGCTTGATTCTTCCCTGGCAACATGTTGCGTAACTGGAAAGGCAGGACATGTGCTCTACATTTCATGCTATTAAACGTGTACGTTTGCTGTTGCTCACATTTTAGTATGCTGACATGCATGACTAATTATTATACAATGGGATAGGTTTTTGGGTCTCTGCCTCCAACAAAACATGTTCAGGGCCCTTGTCCCTTCTTCAGTCACATTAAATACCTGTCAGTGGTTCAGTATAACCATACAAGCAACTCCAGTCATATAGCACAAGACAACATATAAAGACTGCAGAAATCTGTTCAATATAACAGTAATTTATTAATAATGTGATTTTTATAATACCCACTTTCTTTAGAAACTATCAAATCAACAAACCTCACATACTCCAACTTTTGATAGAACACGTAGCAGATGATATATTCATCCGCATTGTCTTCCTTACACAATCACTTTAAGAGACTAACTAGCACCCCCCTCATAATGATGCCTTGTTACACTGCACAATTTCAACAGTGTAAGTTTTAGTGAGATTCTGTCACCAGACAAATGCATAACAACATGCAACAAACTGGCACACATAATATCAATGGACACAAGTACTGAGTTTGCAAGTGCTTATCTAAAAATTTGACAACTGATAATTACAGATCAACCAATCTGCAATAAAAGCCACAATGCAAAAAAAATCATAATTTCTTGTGAAAAACCTTCAAGTTGAATCCCAATTTTTCAACTTGTACCTCAACATGAAATAAAAACATTGTTCAATTTCATCCATGCTGATAGGGACTGCAATTTCATCATCTCGATGCTCACCTGTCCTATGTAATGGGGCAAGTTGTTCTGCACAAGAGGGTCAGTATAGACACAACTCTGATACAGATGTTTGTTAAGGACCTCCCATGTAAGGTTAAACCTCTGCAAATGTTCAGTCTCCAGCTGCTGTAGCAAAGGGGCCAGCTGCTTTGCAGCAAGGCACAGTTTGTCATACCCCTCTAGCAGACCTGTGCAATACAACACCGCTGTAAGTCATCACCCAAGCTAAGCACACACGTTCAGATTAAATGACACAAGTGCACGATAACTGGCCATCATTTTAAAGTAATACTTATCCCTTCCACCATTACATTTTCCAAAATACTTATAATCAGATTAGAATGAAGAGAAAAGAAACACAAATATACACTCTGGAACAGGTACTATCACAGTTGGCAATGAAAAGAGTAAAAAATACATTAAGTCTATGGATATTAATGAGCAGGATGAACAAATGTTAGCTTGATTAGAAGCTGGAAGCTGCTACCTACACCTTTCATAGTTCAAAGAATTGGGTCTATGATGATGCTAAAGTGATTAGGTTGAGCATGTGGTTTGAATGTACATCATGGTTGCAAAGAACATTGACAGTAAGGGCCAACAGAGGAATACAGAGCTGGTCCTAGCCAACAGGGATTGTGGAACAAGAAACTGCAAAGGTATAATTGTCCCTGCATATGCTAGGAAGGCATATGGGTGAAAGAGAGGTTCAGTTCCATTCATTCTTATCCTTGGCACCAGATGCAGTAAAGTGGCCCACTTAATGCCCTGACCACTTTACCCACAAGGAAATGACTTCAAGTACCCACCGAATATGAGGCTGAATGGGCAGCAGGCCAGCCTGGATATTTTGGAGACAAGAAAAAAATCTCTTGCTCTGCCAGGAATTGAATGAATCCTTGGTCATCCAGCATACGGATGTGGCAATGTCCAAACCACAGCATCTGGGCTCCCACCATGATACAGGAAGGCTAAGAATATGCATGCCACACATGAGCTTTGCGAAGCATCTTATCTGCAAAACTCTACTACTCCCGTTCCTCCTCTTAACATCCATGAAACCCTAAGATTAATCAATACCTGTAAGGAATATCTGAGCTAATTCAGGAGTTTGCTGCTCTCGATGAAGCAGTTCCAACTGCCGCACTTTGGCCTCAATTACAAATTCCTGCACTTGTGACTCAAGCCTTTGAAAAAGTTGATGTGGGTCACGAGCACACAACCTGTAATCATATTAATGACAACAAATGCCATTTATAACTCAGTATGCCTTTTTAACTAAATTCACACATCTAAGCAACTTCCACTCCAGATTGTAACAGAAGTCACCAACAAAAAGTGCCATTAATGCAAAAATAATGATTAGCAAATTCCAATGGCTACATGCCAGTGGCAGCATAAGAACATAACCCAGTCAGTGCTGCAAATGTGAGAGGAAGCTTCAAATAAATGAAAAACTGAGGAAAACAAGAACTGTGAAATAAATACAGAACAAATGAAAGCAATAAGCAACAACTATGCAGCAGGCACATGCTGCTGACAGTCACTCCCTTGTTAATATAAGAATTACAAATTTAATGTAAATGAAGCTATTAATGTTTTATGGCCTCAACAATGCTCTCATGTTCAAACTTTTGTGAGCTCTCACTACATACATTTTTGCCAGGAGAATACTTCTGCATCAAATCCTTGACTCAATGTTGCAAAATCAGCTGGCCTGGTTGAAGTAGCTAACATGTAATGACCAACTGTACACTTTGCGCACAGATATCATAATTTCATTAACTGCTGGAATTGTGTTTGAGACACATCTCCTTATGGTGTCCACAAATTCTGAGGCTTTTACACCAAGAGGATACAGATCTTCCTTAAATGTCATGCTGTGCATAATGTGGCAACTCACTTCTGAACCAAGTCCTTCATTTTGACTTCACTATCCTCCCCACCACTATTCTCGACTGTTCTGCCTTCCATGGCCATACGATAAACCATACGAATGTACTGACGAAGCTCCATCCAATATGACTGCAATCGGCGCATTTCTTCCAACTGTTCTGCAGCCAGCTCTCTGAAACAACAATTTAATATGTAAAAAACAGTAGTGCCAAAACCCGACTATAAATTAATTCATATATAAACAAGAATTAAATGAGAAACACATAATTTTTGGCCAGAGAATCCTGTCAGAAAAGACTGCTATGAAGATCTGTATGTAGATAGGAGGATAAGAATAAGATGGATCTTAAAAAGCCAGGATGTATACTGAATTCCAGCAGCTCAGGGTAGAGTCCAGTGTCAGGCTACAACACTAGCTTGCAGGTTTCACCAAACAGGAGGAGTTTCCTAATTGCTCCCTGGCTACCAGCTTCGCAAACAGGCCCTTCATCTTCTAATTACAGGAATTTACCAAATCTGTAGCAAAAGAATCATAATTTTCGAAATATTGTATCCATATTCACATGTGCAAGAAACCAACCAACAATGACACCAGCCAAGAAAGGGAAGTGTGTATATATCCAGTCTTTAACACTCCTACTCATACTACGTCATGTGCAGACAGATGAACACATTTAACTTCCCTACAAAGTTATTTGCTTCATCATGAGAACAAAGTATGTGAACAGCAGCTTTCTCTTGAAGGGCACATTTACAGTAATGAACAACAGAAAATTTGCTCTGGAAAAAATGCCTGTTGCAAAGTAATTTTTATAATACAAATACCTAACACTCAGAAAATAACTCAGAAACAATTTCTACTCAAAATTACTGTACAAGTATAATGTCAGCAACATTTACAAAAAAAAACTTATTCCACTGTCATAAAATTATTTCTATAGTAAAACTGAATAGCTGCACCAATGTATCAAATTCATTTTATTTTGGAATGACACTCTACATGTTTCGGACGGTCCTTCCGTCCATCAGGAGTTCAAGACTGTACACACGGCAACAGGCATTTGTCAAACAGATATTGCTGTCTGCTTACTAGCAGGTACCCGCTAGCAAGCAGTAGGCATTTAAACTGAATGGTGCTATAGCTGCAACACAAATGTGAGATTCAAATGGCTGTACACTGAAGATTAACATTAACAAGCACCCTACTCTCTCTCTCTCTCTCTCTTACCTTCTCACAGGCTGTCCATCACATAGTAGATCAGGTCTGCCATTCAACATGCAGCAAGTACAACAGCCGGCCTTTACATTAGGGGTGCACAAATATTCTGAAAACCTTGAAGCCATCTTAAAATTCTAGGTGCCGGAATTGTGACATGAAGCAAGTTCCGGACTGAGGATTGAAGAACATTAGGCACCACTGTACAGAATTTAGTCATCATGGTGACCTAGCACAAGGAGTTTGTGCACCCTTGCTTTTATATGTTACTAACACAATTCTTATTCTATAACTGATCAGTATAAACATACCGTTTATCTTTGCACGCTTCACATGTACATGGTTTCTCGTCTCGCTGGCTTGCAGCAGCAGCTGCTGCTATAGCAATGATTGGCAATGCTGAATTTTCATCCAACTGAACCATTTCATCCTGAAATAAAATCACAAATTTCATATGACAATGAAATTCAACATGTAGGGCACACATATTGTTCATAAGAAAACAGGCTATCCAGAGGGGTGGGATAAGAGGAGAAGCAAGAGGCAGTAATAGTGGAGAAGCCGACACACATCACAACTAATCACAACTAAGCAACATGTGGTTCATTGCACATCACAGTTCTGTCAGTGAAACTGATGACACTACATCCTGTATGCTTTTGTTCACACTGTCATCAGTGCAAGGATTATTACTATACACATAACCATCTGAAATGCCCCACATGTAAGAATGGCCAAGGCTCAGGGCTGGTAAAGACAGGGGTCAAATCTTTACCTATTATGCTCTCACCGAAAACACTCCCTAAATAACGCGTATAACTGTCTGCAGTGTTAAAAAAAATGGTGTCAATGTGTAATACAGATTGGTGCAAATTTTAGGTCTCAGAAAGGGGGGGGGGGCAACAATCCAAAGCACATTTATCACAAGCCACACACTAACTTTATGGCATTCACAGATTAAGACGGGATTTTCCGCAGATCAACATCTGCTATTATGACAGTTCACATATCCACTCAGATAAAACCAAGTTTCATCCCTAAGCATAAGAACTGTTGTGCCTACTTCTCCATCATGTGACTAATGACTGGCCAGACAACTCCGCACAAACATCATATCTCCGCAACACTGCATGCTGTAGCCGGGTCAATGAGAGAAAGTGACCAACAACATGGACCAGATAAACTACACACACCATACATATGTACCAAATGAAACATTACTACTTCAATATTATAATCTAGGTAATGTGCTGAGTCTTCACCGAGGCTAGCATTAAATCACATTTTGCAAATAAACTATAACATCTACCAAATCTGGTTGGATAGTACCATGGGCTATACATTGTTTTTTCACCCTCATCACAGCAACTCACTGCATATCTCACTGAATACAAACCTGGTAACTATGGCAACCAAGCTGGATGCTCAATTTTTTGTTCCCACTCTATGCACACCTCTCTCAGAACACACGTTAACTACAGATCCCATTCTTGACTCTCAGCATTTTCTTCACCCTCCTTTCCCACATCACAGAACACACTGTATTATACGCCCAATGCTCACCTGTTTCTTCTTTCTCAGCATGTACCTCACTGAGAACACATCCACCAACTCTGGCAACCATCCTGGATGCCTCACTTTCTTCCCCCTTTGTCCTACCTCCCTGAGAATGAACCTGTTAATTGCAACAACTGTGCCTGATGTTAAACTTTTTCTTTGTTCTCAGTGTATACTTCACACAGAACACACAAAAGAACCATTGCAACCATGGTCACCATTAAAGAAAGACTACAGAACAAAAACCACGTGGCCCACCCATGTTCTTCTTGACCAACGCTCAATACACTAATGGTTATTTAAACCCTACTGTTGCATTACCACTGTATTATAAACATACGGTTCTTAATGATTACTGCTAATTAACAACTATCATTACTGATACCTGATAGTGAACTGTTTCCTCAGCCTAAGCTTGTACCTAATACTGAACACACCCTGCAATATATGCTCGACACTCATCCCCACACAAACTGCATTATGTGCACAATGCTCACCTGCTTCCTCAGCCTCAGTCAGTGCCTTACAAAGCACATGCACTGTATTACATGTTGTTTCTCACCTGAACACACCACTATATGCTCGATGCTGGAACTGTTTCTTCTGCCTACACACGTACATGTACCTCACACAGTACACACCTGGTAATTATGGCAACCACTGTCAATGCTCAACCAATTCTTGAGCATTAGCATGCACCTCAGAAAACACAGCATCAATGGCAAGCATGGCAATGAAGTGTCAATTACTAATATTAAGGGTACCCATGGCCCTACCAATTTCCCATTCACTGATTCTTTGTCTGGAGTCTGGCATCACACATCCCACAGCCATCTAACATTATTGCATTTAAGTTCCTAACTGCATTTCCTGGTAAGTTACAGTTGCCACAAACATACAAAGATACCTCCTTTGCTACAGACTGCACCATTCTTATACAACCAGTGTTTCTCTCTCTAATTATATGCTCCAATATATGGATAGTTTCAAAAAGGACACAAGTCACAGGAAAAAAATAATCTGTTAACAAGTAAGATTCTTAAACAATACTGAACACAAACAGCAGTCAGTTCACTGGGAAAGTGTTCAGCCATAAGCAGGCACAAAATTAATTTTCTGTTTCTCCTTTAAAGCCTGGTTCCTGGAACCATGTCCTTTTCAGTACAAATAATTCAAATCATTATGCCTACCATACATGTGTCCCTGCCTAACCTCTCAAAGGATTCAGGTTTTCAGTGTTAAATAGAAGCCTAACAAAACCCAAACTACCCTGTCAATTAATTCAATTTTTTATTACTTTACATGTAAAGTTTTTCCATTACAGGCCCGGTGTGGCCCAGAGGGTGAGTAGAGGTATAGCTCTACTCTTCCATGACCGCAGCACTAGAACGGGGTGAGTGGTCAGCAGCACGCACCAACTGCACTTTACCCCCAGAAAAGACCCGGTACCCATTGTACAGGAGGCTGGGTGGGCCCCAGGGCCGGTCTGGACGGGCGGAAAATCTCGTCCCCACTGGGATTCGATCCCGGACCATCCAGCCCATAGTCAGTTGCTATACCGACTGAGCTACCCAGCCCACATTACTTTATATGTATCACTAGTTTACTCATGTGAGACACGCTTTACAAAACACATACACAACATAACAGAAATGTTAAAGTGGGAGATGGTCCACTGACTTATCACTGAAGTGAGGAAAGGAAATGGAGGGTTCTATACCCCATTCTCAACAAAAGTTAAAAGAAAACGGCAGATACATCAATTAACGACATAAGGAAATGTTACACACTGGTGTATATTTGGAAACAGAATGATTAAACTATTTAAACTGCCTGTCATTCGCAAAGAGAGTTTACCTGATTTTGATAAGTGTTAGTCTGTGTGACACACTGCCCTAACAGAAGCAGTATATATTCAGAAACAGATGTGAACATTGTAATTTCTCAATACTTACATCCACAAATTCATCTCTGGCAAATGATGCAAACCTTATAGCTTCTACTTCAATTCCATTCATACTTCGCTACAAATATTAGGCTTTCTGGACAAATGCTTCATACAAACTTTTTTAAATCAATCATACAGAAATACCATTATACACATATATGAGAAAACAATTTGAGAAATAAGACAATTAGTGCTTGGTTCTTCTAATTTACTGAAAAATTTTTATTCACAAAATGAATACAGTGACACCTCGGCTAATGAGTGACCCTGCTAACGAAGATTTTTTCGCTGTTTTCGGACTTGGCTAACGAATATGGATTCGGCTAACTAATGTTTTAGTGGATGCGCGCGCGAACATAAAGCAGCAAACATGAATGGTCGGGCCATTCCCGGAGCTTAACAGAAGTTCAATCAACTTTGGACAGATTGTTGACTTCTCCTTTAGCAAAGGGACAGAGTCCAGCTACTGAAGAAGAGGAGACTTACCTTGAATAAACTTTGAATATTTGGAAGAAGAATAGTAAAAACGTTGTGTACATATTTTCAGTTTAATAGTATAGTGTACTGTATAATATATTTTCAGTATAATAGTGTAAAGATCATCAGTTTTTCATTCCACTTTCCATTCTCCTTCATCCAATTGGGCAGCTGTTCATCTCAGCCTTTGGTTAGTTTTTGCCCTTTTATAGTGTGCTTTTTACTATTTTATAAAACTTATCTTTAAATAGTGGGCAGCATCCAGAACGAATTAAACAATTTTCTATAGAAACCTATGGGAAATCACGTTTTGGCTAACGAATGTGATTCCGGAACGAATTATCTTCGTTAGCCGAGGTATCACTGTATTAGCTTGTTAGGTATGAATACAATCTTACATCTATGATGGCAGAGATGGAAGAATTCTGCAAAGCCTTACACAAGTTGGCGTACTGCCCTGACTGTCTAAGCAACTCAGAAACTTGCATTACAAATCACAGATCTTCCTTCTATGCACACAAAGTACGCACCCACAACCTTATAAAGTAGACAGTATGTGAACAAAACTTACTTCTGTGCATTCAAAGCTCATGCATATTCCAAAAACTGGGTTGTAACAGAAATATTCCAACTGCCACCAAAATAAAGCACTGTGTATTTGGGCCTTATTGTGATGCTTGTCCCAAATCAATGCACAAGAAAATTCACTCTGTACTTCACATTAGTCCTAAACATATGCAGGCAAGGCATAAAACAATGGGGTGGGGGGTGGGGGGTGGGGATCACATTCATATACGATTTGAATGTTCTTTGAAACTTTCTCTTTAGATCAAATGAGATCACTAACTCCAGAATTGTACTTGGTATATACTTGTCAGCCACACTTTATATTTACCACTCAGAACCCACGCTGGGCACAACGAATGCTTTTAATTTGGGTCAAATTGAATCACAAAATCTCACAGTACTCACACTAAAAGAGATGTGAAAGCCTAATCTGAGTACATCAATTAAAATTAAATAGTTCAAGTTCAGTTTCTGCCAATAAAATGAAAAACGAAAGCTCATATACTTCAACCCTAAGCTTCAAACTCACAGCCTAGCCTCCAGAGCTGACAACTGTTGCTTCACGCAACACGTCTTAACTAATGAGGATGGTAATGACAGCAAACATTCTACTTATATTAACATTTCCATATAAGTAAAGTAAACTGGATAAGAACAAAATAATGTATGATATTATTAAATACAGTCGTGTAAAATGTTAAATCCCAAATAAGGAAGGAATTGGGTTACTGGTCTGGGCCAGACACGCTATAAAATGCTAATCAAAGACAACACGGACCAACAATGTATTCAGCAACAGTCCTTTATACTTGCATACACAACCTTTCCCATGAATGACAACTTCTTTACCCCTTTCTGTCCAACTGCTATAACCTGAGAAACTAAAACTTAAATAAACATGGAGATTAACAACAGTCTGGGCAAATACATAGAGCTATTATTTTTAAAATTCCTTTGCAGATTTCGGCCTAGCCTACTTTCAGCTAGTCTGTACACCTAGCAGAAATGGCTCACCTTGACTTCTTCCGACCGTTTCAATTCGTAGCTATCCAGCTCTCCACTAGACTGAGAAGACTGTTCATCTCCACTAGGTGCTCCATCGGCCTCTTCTCTGACATCTTCGCTACACGTTTCCTGCGGCATTTCATCTTTCTCTCCATCCCCGCATTCTTTCCCAAGAACGTCACCCATGTTTCCACTTTTGCTGCTCTTTCTTTTCTTCGATTTTTTCGAATCCGAGCAGCTCATTCTATTTCTCAAACGTTTAAATAATGATTACTACCTAGGTTAAATTGGCTGATAATACTATGTGAGAAATATTTCCTCAATCACTTCCAAAACCACTAAGCAAATCAACCCAAGCTTCACAAGCAACATTCGCTCAATATGGCGCACGAATACTTTCATGTTTATATCAACAGATAGCGTCCTCATAACTATGGCGTCAATAGCGCTCGCGACCACGATACCTCTGTGTGTGATACCTCCTCGCAATCACAGAAACGAGCGGACACGACCACATAACAAAATCCTAGTCACAGATTACATAAACTATAAAATCTGTGCAGATTACAATCTAGTGATCACAGACCGTTGCGTATACTAGATGATCTGTGGTTGCGCTGTAGACTATACTCACAGTAATACTCTTTGGCATAGTGGTTACCTGTATCCTTTGATTAGGACCATTAGGACTGTACAAACGTGAAGTATATATCCAGGCACTTGTAAACCATACACAACGCCCCCCCAGTAGTAATAATTTCAGTAACAAAGCCACAAATCATATTTTATCCTTCCATTCATTACCGACCCAAGCAATCACAGCTGCACTTGCCAATTCAAAAGTCCTATTTTGGTGCACACCAAAACAGGACTTTTGAATTGCATATGCAGCCACTACCACACTTTATCAACAGCACAGATTTTATCATACAACGATATACTGTTTTATGCAATATCAATAATTTTAATATTTTATAACCTTAGCAAACACAATATCAAAGCTCCTTGAAGATGGTGTAAACGCACCGGAACAGGCAGGAGTGTTTGTAATTTAATATTTTAAAATACATACATATTAAAATATTAAATATATATATATATATATATATATACGTGTGTGTGTGTGTGTGTGTGCATTTGTTGGTACAGAATAATAATAAACAATAAAAATTCACAGATGTACATAAAAAAATAGTAAAACAGCAGTTGTCAAAAGCCACTTGAAGTAGACAAATTATAGTTGAGTAAAAAGAGACCAACTTGATGCCACTTATTTTATTATTACTTTATTCAGTGCTCAACATGTTTTGGATGTTAATACATCCATCCTCAGGAGCTTGCGACTAATTCATGGGTTGTATCTGTAAGAAGTACAGAAGTATTGTGTTAGCATGCTTATTTATTAGGGCGTAGTTGGTCTTGATGCGTGTGGCTGTTTTAGAGAGTGTGTTTCGCAAGTATTGGCTGCCGTGGTGTCTTATGGTGATTGAGTGTTTTGTGTAGCATGTTGTGATAA
>Ga0123355_10003963_pt1 | contig 21427 bp, 17 predicted proteins | sample TergutEmb28metaG_3_FD_89872 | JGI IMG/M metagenome (GOLD analysis project Ga0123355, IMG submission 89872) | Embiratermes neotenicus P1 segment gut microbial communities from Petit-Saut dam, French Guiana - Emb289 P1 | ecosystem: Host-associated > Arthropoda: Insects > Digestive system > Gut ...
ATCCGAGTGGTAACGAGAAGATCTTATGGGTTCCGCACCTATCGAGCTATGGAAATTGCGCTCTATCATACGCTAGGCCGACTACCAGAGCCTCCATGGACCCACAGATTCTGCTGAGGAGGCCTGCCGCTAAAGATACTTAGAAAGACTCATGGGGCTCGGATAGCCCTGAGTGCAAATGTCTGTGCAACAAATTACAAACGTTGATTTGCGTTGAAACTTTGACTGCGCAGTCATTCGCGGAGAGTCTAGTGCGCGGCGATCTCGCGCTTCGGAGTGGAAGGATCCCGCTTTGCGATCCGATTGGAGGGCAGTCCGGCGTCGCGGATCTTATAGAGTAGTGCCCGGTAGCTGATGCTCAGCGCACGCGCGGCCTGCTTGCGGTTCCAGTGATGGTTCTGCAGCACTTTCAGGATGACTTTCCTCTCCAGTTCCCGTACCGCCTGGCGCGTGAGCTTCTTCAGGGAAATCTGCCCGTCGACCGGAATATCGGTGTTGAAGAAGTCTGTGTTTCGGGGTGCCAGATCGGCGGCGATTACGTCTTCTGTCCCCAAAATCACGTAGCGCTTGATCAAGTTCTCCAACTCGCGGATGTTCCCCGGCCAGTGATACTTACGCAACGTCGTCATCATCTCGGCCGACAAAGCCTTGGCACGGCAGTTGTATTTCCGGTTGTGAAACTCCAGGAAATAGTTTACCAGCTCTGGAATGTCTGTGGCCCGCTCGCGCAGCGGCGGCAGATGCAAATTCACCACGTTGATGCGGTAGAACAGGTCCGAACGGAATGTGCCGTTTTCAATTTCCTGCTCTAGCTTGCGATTGGTCGCACACACCACCCGCACTTCGACTTTCTTATCTTCCTGAGCACCGATGCGGCAGAATTGTCCGTCCTGCAGGAGCTGCAGCAGTTTCGATTGCAGCGACATGTCGAGTTCAGAAATCTCGTCGAGGAACAGCGTGCCTCGGTGCGCCATCTCCACGCGCCCGGGCTTCACCCCATAGGCTCCCGTGAAGGCACCTTTTTCATAACCGAAGAGTTCGCTCTCCAGCAGCGTTCCCGGAATGGCCGGGCAGTTCACCTTCACCCACGGTCCGCTACGCCACGGCGAGGCCGCATGAATCATGCGGGCGATGATATCTTTTCCCGTCCCGCTCTCTCCTTGGATCAGTACCGGGACATTGGCGCCTGCTAGTTTCGTGAGCCGCTCATACACGGCGCGCATAGTATCGGTGCGGCCGAAAACGATGGCGTCAGGCGGCATTTCCCCCAACGGCTGCACGAGCGTGTTCATGCTGCTGGTCGTCATGGCCTGGTGTCTACCACAGGGGGAGAAACCTTAAGAACTGCATCCAGGGAGCCAATTGGCGCTCCGACGAGTGCAGGATACTTAAATCTAGCCTGTGTGGTTGAAACACTACCAACTTACCAAAGAGTCCGAAGGACAAACCCGCATTATCCAACTACGGGTCACAACAGTAACACCCTCTGCGAAATGATGCGCAAACATTTTCACACAGCTGCAACTAATTTCCGTCGGCGTGCGGTGGGCTTCTTCGAAACCGGCAACGGCCGCGAGAACTTCAGCCCAAGCAGATAGTATCCATCTGCCGGAGTGGTGCGCAGCGTCTTCGCGCGCAGTGTTCGCGCGGCCCGTGGCATCATCGCCATAGCAGCCACTGGCGCACTGGGAATCTCCAGCCGAAGACCGGTCACTGCAGGCAATACGCGCCGGATTGCCACCAGCATCCCACCAGCGCTCACATTCAGCGAAGTAGCGAACTCCAGGAATTCCCGGCCTTTTCCATCGCGGCTGCGAACGAAAACTGGGATAGCCAGCGGCAATCGAACCCACTTTCGCCGCTCGCTCCCCGGCTTAGATCCGTTCATGCAGACCTCTCCATCGCGCCCAACCGATCGTTGCGCAGCACATCAGGGGCCAAATATTAGCGCAAGAGTGGGGGAAACCCGGCAGCCTCACCGAGTTTCGTGGTCAGTTCACCGACAAAACCGTAAGTGAAGGGTTATTCCCGCATGTTCTCTACGTTTTTCACTCGACCACCCATTTTTTCTTCGCGTACCCACCAAAGTCGTGAAGTGCAAGCTTTTGCTACACTTGGGTAATTTCATTGCATTTATTATTGACAACGGATAGGCCCGTCATACGATTTTTTCTAACCGGCGCTCAGTTTTTAGTTGACGGTTCGAGTGCGGGTTTCCCCCCTCTTCCCGTGTTAACCTGTGGTTGTCGTCTTCATGGCCACTGCCCACAAGAACACGTGTGTTTCTGACGCAGGAATCACATCGGAGGCGGTTGTCGAAACTGCTGCGTACGCCGACGGAGATGTCCCCAGCCCCGATCATCTGTTGCGGGAGTACAAGGACCTCCGCGAGCGCTACCAGCGCACGACCAACGCTCTCGCGTCGGCGGCGCACGATCTGAAGACGCCCCTCTCCATTTTGAACGGTTACGTCGAACTTCTGCGCAGCGAGAAACTCGGACCACTCAGCGAGCGTCAACGCGAAGTCCTGCACGATATGCGTGACAGCGGCAAGCGGTTGCAGCAGTTCATCCAGGACTTTCTGACCTACAGCGCGCTCGAAACCGGCGGCCTGCGCATGCAGTTCGACACCGCCAACATCAACGACGCTCTCTCCGGAGTCTGCCGCCTCTGGTCGAATCGGTTTCAGGAAAAGGGCATTGCTCTCTACTTTCTCGCCAACGACAAGCTGCCGATTTTTCCCTTTGACACTCCAAAGCTGGAGCGCGTCATCTCGAACCTGCTCGAGAATTCCTACAAGTTCACACCGCAACAAGGAACCGTCTGGCTGCACGCCGAGCCGCACATGTGGGAGCGCCGCGCTGCATCCCTGCCTTCGGCGTCGGAGCGCCGCCGCCTGAACGTAACTCATCCTAACTCGGTCAAAGTCAGCGTCTCTGATACCGGTCCAGGAATTCCCGCAGAGTTTCACCTGGAAGTGTTTGACGATTTCTTCCGCCTTCCCAACACGGCAAGCCAGGAAGGCATGGGCCTCGGCCTTGCAATTGCGCGTCGCCTTGTGCAGGGAATGGGCGGTAAAATATGGGTAGAGAGTGATCCCGGAGCCGGCTGCAAGTTCTCGTTTCTGATTCCCTACAAACCCGCTGTCGCTGTCGCCAGCAAAGGAAAGAGTAAATAAATGACGCCCACTGCCAAAATCCTGCTGGTCGACGACGAGCCAGGTATGCTCCGCTACATCAAGACGCTGCTCGAGGTCGACGACTACAAAGTCGAGACTGCTACCACCGGCGAAGAAGCTCTTGAGCGCATCGATAAAGGACTCGAGCCCGATCTGGTTCTGCTTGACGTACTCATGCCTGGCATCGACGGGCTACAGACCCTTGAGCAGATTCGGCAGAAGCAGCCTGGCGTCAAAGTCATCATGCTCTCGTGCGTCAACGACACTCGCAAGGTCGTTCAGGCGATGAAACTGGGTGCACAGGACTATCTCACCAAGCCGTTTCAAAAAGCCGAATTGGACGCGGTCATCGACCTCAGCCTAGGACAGGGAAAACAAGCTTACAGTGGAGAAGTCGAAGAACTTGCCGAAGACGTGTTCTTCATCGCCGCCAGCCCTGCGATGCGGAAGATCCGTTCTCAGGCCGCGCTGGTTGCGAACGTCGACATTCCTGTGTTGCTCCTTGGCGAAAGCGGAACCGGCAAGGAAGTTCTGGCGCGCCTGATTCACAAGCTTTCTCCGCGCGCGCATCGCACCTTCCTCAAGGTCAACTGTGCCGCTGTTCCCGCGGATCTCCTCGAAAGCGAACTCTTCGGATACGAACCTGGCGCCTTCACCGGCGCCACGCACGCCAAGCCGGGCAAGTTCGAACTGTGCAACAAGGGCACGATCCTGCTCGACGAGATCGGCGAAATGCCGCCGCTGCTGCAGGCCAAGCTTCTGCACGTCCTACAGGATCAGCAGTTTTCGCGCCTCGGCAGCCGTTCCGTGATCAAGGTGGACGTCCGCATTCTGGCGGCGACCAACATCAACATTCCCGAAGCGCTTGCGACGAAGCGACTGCGCGAAGATCTCTACTATCGACTCAACGCGTTTACGCTCAACCTTCCTCCGCTGCGCGATCGCCGCGAAGAGATCCCGATCCTTCTGAAGCACTCCATGAGCCGCATGGCCGAACGCTACGCCCGCCCGCCGCTGCCGCTTTCTCCGGCGTTGCTCGAGGCCTGCCACAATCATTCCTGGCCCGGCAATCTGCGCGAGCTGAACAATTTTCTCAAGCGCTACCTGATTCTTGGCGACGAGAATCTCGCAGTCACCGAACTGCTGCCGCGCAATGACGGCAATGGAGGAACTCAGGGTGAGGGATCGGTCAAGGGAGCCGATCCCGGCGGCCTGAAGTCTCTGGCACGCTCCGCCAAAGACGAAGCCGAAGCGCAGGCCATCACCCGGGCGCTCGAGCAGACCAACTGGAACCGCAAGCAGGCTGCGGCAATTTTGCAGATCAGCTACAAGGCCTTGCTGTACAAGATCCGCCAGTATGGGATCGCCGAAGCGCGCGGCCACCACAAGCTCTCCGCCGGCGCGTAATTCTCCGGGCCCAAAAAATTTGCCCACGGCATTCGGCCATGGGCATTTTCTTTTCAGTCTGCTTTCGGGCTACGGAACACTCAGCACAACCGTCTGGCTCTTGGAATCGCTTCCCGCCGTCGCTGTGACGGTAATGCTGTAGGTTCCCGCGGGCGTGCCGCTGACCGGCGGCTGCGTCGTAGTGCCGCTGCACGCCGGGAGCAACACCAGCATCCCGAACACCACGCAGAACATCAGGATTCCCAGAATGCGGCGCCGCCGGCGATTTCCCCCAACCCCCAAAAGCGCCATCCCCGGAAGTGTCAGCCAAACCGCGAAGAAGCGCGGAGTGAGAAAAATCGACGCGGGCGTCACGATGGGACGCGCAGTCGTCGGAATGCTCAGTGTAACGGTCGCGCCGCTCGTACTCTGCAGTGTGGTTGAACTTTGAGGATTGAAGGCACAACTCGCCCCCGCCGGCAGGTTCGAGCACGACAAACTGATGCCCGACGAGTATATGGGATGCGGGGTCAACTGCACCTGGTAGGTGGCCGTATATCCCGCGGCGGGCACCGTCTGATTCCCGGGGCTGACCGACATGCTGTAGTCCGACATCTGCGCCGGCACCGAGGTCTGCGCCAGTACGATGTTTCCGGGCGCCATGGCCTGTACTGTTCCGCCATTGAACGGAACAGGCGAGGCCCCAGTCGAGGTAGGTGTCGCCGAAATCGTGACCGTCGCTGTTGAGCCGGAAGCCAGCGAAATCGGTCCGCAGCTGATGCTGGTGCTGGTCGAACCTCCACCGCACGTACCCGAACTGATCGTGGCCGACACGTTGGTGAAGTTCACCTGGGTGACACTCGGGTCCAGGTTGTCAGTCACGATGATGTTGCTCGCCAGATCCGGACCATTGTTCGTAATCGTATAGGTAAACTGCGCCGGGTTCCCTGCACTGATGAACACCTGGCTCGAGCTTAACGAAAGCGCGCCTTGAATCGACAGGCTGATGGCCGTCCCGAGCTGCGCAACAAACGCGTCTGTCGACGGCGGCGAGGAAAGCGTGGGACATGGACTACCAGACGCCGGGTTGACGGGGGTGTCGAGGCAGTTCTGCAGTGGCTTGGCCAACGGGAAGTCTGTCGAATCGGTCTCACCGACCAAATACGCGTTTTGATTGACGTCGAGGGCTATGCCAGTGCCCAAATCGGTGCCAGAGCCCCCAAAGAAGTTGGCCCACGAAGCCTGGTTGGTAGTGCCTCCGTTGGTTATCGTCGCTGCGGTGTTGATTCGGGCGACGAGTGCGTCCTGGGGCCCGTTCAGCTGGCTTTGTAGCGAGTTAGGGGCCGGGAAGAGCGGGAAGCTCCCATCCGCGCCGGTGTAGGGAGACTGCGTAGATCCCGTCACCACCGCACCCGCGAGGTTGTCGACCGCAATCGCGTTTCCCGTCTCATTGTTCGCGCCGCCAAGGTAGGAGAAGTAGTTCAACGCCACGTTCAGCGGCGCGGTTGTTCCCGGCTGGTTCGTAACATTGCTGAGGCGCGCCACAAACGCATCGGTCGGAGCAGTGGGGGTTTGCGTGGTCGCTGCCGGGCAGGTGGGGGTACTTGTGCTCGTGGTCTGCGGAGTATTATTCAGGCACTTCTGGAACGAAGCAAATTGGGCAAAACCCAGATTGACAAAAGCGACCGAATTGGTAGTTCCCACCACGTATACATTCGCCGCTCCTGTATCCAGCGCTACACCCACTCCGGAATCCGCTCCGCCGCCGCCGATATATGTTGACCACAGCAATTGCTGTCCCTGAGCACCGTTTGGGTTGAGTTTGGCCACAAAAGCGTCGGGTTGTGCTGACGCCGATGAATTCGTACAGCTCGGCGGATTGGAAATCACGCCCGGCGGCGGAGAATCCAGACAGGCCTGATAGGCATCCAGAATCGGAAAGTCGGTGGAGCTGCATCCCGTGCACCCAGTAAAGGTAAAGTTGGTCGTTCCGGTGAAATACACATTCCCGTTGGTGTCGACAGCAATACCTCCACCGATCGCGCACGGCAAATTCTTGGGATTCGGCTCCGGTCCGCCGCACGCGGCGGTTGGCCCCGTCGCACCGGTAAGCGGTGTGAAATTCGCTCCTCCAAAGTACGTCGAGTAGGCGATGCTGCCGAACCCCGACGCATTGGTATTCACCTTGGTCACGAAAAATTGGATCGCCGCAATCGAAAACTGTTGAAATGCGACCCCACTCGGAAGCGTGCTGGCTGGAAACTGGGTGCCCGTGGCGGCGTTGGCCGCGTCGTTCGACGTCGTTGTCCCGGTCACATACATGTTGCCGGCCGGGTCGATTGTCATTCCGCTCGCGGTGTCAGTGCCGTTGCCCGACAGATAGGACGAGTAGAGCAGCCCGGTGAAATCGAATTTCATCTTGGTCACAAACACGTGCGGTCCGGGACTGCCCGACAGGGGAGAGGACTGATAGGCGTTGGTCGCAGTGACCGGAAAATCCGTCGACGACGTCGTCCCTGCCACGAACGGATCACCCTCACCGTCGACGGCAATTGCTACCGGAGTATCGCTTCCCGTCCCGCCCAGATAAGTAACATCATCAAGAACCGCCGTAAGCGAGCCCAAAGGCGGAGTTATCTTGGCGATATAGACGTTCGGACCGGCTCCATTCAGCGACTTTTGTACTACGTTGGCGGTCGTCGGCAGATCCGGCGAAGTCGTCGAGCCGGTGAGGTAGATGTTGAAGCTGCCATCCACCGCAACCGAAGAGGCATGCTCATCCAGGCTGCCGCCAAAATAGGTCGAGAAATTCAAAATTGGGTCGATGATCAGTTCCCGCGAACGATCATAAGCACCGATCGAAAATCCAGCCCGGTTTCCGCCGCGCAGAACAAACCTGCCTTCCACCGGCTCGCGCTTCCCCGCAATCTGCTGGTATACGACAGGCGCATCGAGTTGCACTCTGCCGCGTTCGCTCTTGATGACCAGCGCTCCGTCCTTCAGTTCAAGCTGTTTCGCGCCCTGGAATTCCAGCTCGGCTTCGGCCGGGTCCGATCCCGGCCCGACCTGGAAGTCATACTCCAAATGCCCCTGATTCCCGTAAAACACCAGATCGATTCCGGGATAAACATTTTCGTAGTGCACGCGGGCAAACTGCGGCACCCCGCTGCGCCATTTTTTGGGGTCGTTGCCGATGAAGTAGTTGCTCTTGCCCGGGAGCAAGTCAGAGGGGGTCAGATTGACATTTGGATTCGCCCCCGCCAGCTTCATCTCGACCGAATCGACCTGGATCTGAGCCGGCTTTTCCATCATTCCCGCACGCGGCAGCTTCACGGGTCCCCGAGAAACCAGGCTCAGAATCGCCCCCTCGGAACCGAGAAACAGGCTGTAGCCCGAACCCCGGCTCACGAACCTCGCTCGCGGATCAGTCGGATCAAGGTTCGCTTGTCCCTGATTCGGTTCAAACATCAGCGGCAATCCATTGAAAAGCGAGTGCGCCTGGGCCATGCCGCCTGTCGTGGAGGCTGGGGCGGCCACAGGATTGCCGGCTGTTTCCAACGCTCCGGCCATCATCGGAACGACCGAAATGGCAGGTAATTTCGAGATCGCCTGATGGGAGCGCAGACTCCACCCGAGGATTGCGCATCCCGCGCCAAGCAATACCAGCCCAGCGGCCAGAATGCGGACTCTTACCACGGATGTTCCCCACCAACGACGATCTACGTTCACGCGTGCCTCCGATGCACTCAAATCAGTTCCTCGCTCAGTCTTGCGCTTAATACGCTTTCGCTTAGATCAGTGGTGAGATGAAAGACCGCACAAGACATCCCGCCTCGTGCCGGCGCACGTTTCCCCGGGGCGAGCTTACACCCGCTGCTAGCTGGTCACTGGAACTGGCGGAAAAAATTAAATAACTACTTAACCATCCGACGGATAGGCAAGTCAAGCCCACCCTCGCCAATCCCTGCCCCAAGTTTCGTCAGATGCGCCCGACTGTGCAGAAAGATGCCGCAAGGCCGTGCAAAAGTCGGCAAGATTTCACCTCGTCTTGTCAAACTGTCTCACCGCCCAATAATGGCGACCTTAGCAACGTTTTCGTGCCTGACTCTCCAGAACTGGCCGCCATGGCTTCCGAGTCCCTAAACTCCACGGACCAAAGTTGAAGACAAACTAATGTCAGATCGATTGCATCGTGCTCGTGAGCCCTCAACTTTCGTGTCCTCCCGCGGTTCGTGGTCTCCCCCGTTTTCAAATTTCGAACCGATTTACCGAGTCTGTTCCAACCAGTCATTTTTGTATTGCAAAGTACTGATAATTCTATAAATTGAGGGGCAGCGGGCGGGTACTCTTCAGGTCACCAGATGTCATGTTCGTTGGGGTTTTTTTGCAATTCAACTCCCCAGGCGGCGAGCCATGCAAACGAATTCACAGGAACGGCGGACGATACGGCGCTTCGATATGCGCCTCCCCGCGGTCGTTCGCCTCGGAGGCATCAATGAATTCCATACCGAAACGCAGAACGTCAGCGCCCGAGGCGTCTTCTTCTACCTCGACCGCTCCGTTTCCTCCGGAACCAGACTTGAAGTCACAATGACTTTTCCGCCGCACGTCACCCTCACGGATGCTGTGCGCGTCCGCTTTTCCGCCCTTGTGATCCGCGTTGAAAACCCTCTTCCCTCCGCCCGCATCGGCGTCGCTGCCATGATTGAGGACTACGAATTCCTCCGCTCCAACGGCAGCCCCGATTTCCTCGCCGCGCTGCAGAACGAATGGACAGACAAAAAATAGAGGTTGGGGGTTTGGCAACCCAGATTTTAGCCCGGTCGCAGGCGATAACCGCGATAAGGCGAGCTCGCTGGCCCTAATCTGGAAGAGCGGCGTTTTCGAGCGCCGTCAGCGAGTGACTTTAAACGCAGGTCCTCAGCCCCCATGGTCGCAGTTCGCTGGCTCAGCAAGATTCTCAGTACACCAGCCACTCCCGCTCATCCCGTCTGCTAAAGTAACCCTTCACACAATGAAGCTCTCTGTCGTGATGCCCGTTTACAATGAACAGACGACGCTTGCCCGCGTCATCGAGCGCGTTCTCTGCGTAGGAGTCGACATCGAACTCCTCTGCGTCGACGATGGTTCCACCGACGGCTCCCGCGAAATTCTCGCCGACCTCGAAAAGCGATTTCCCCAGATGCGTCTCCTCCTCCAGCCCCGCAACATGGGCAAAGGCGCAGCCCTGCGCCGCGGTATCCAGGAAGCCACAGGCGACTACGTCATCATTCAGGATGCCGACCTCGAATACGACCCCAATGACTACGGCCGTCTGCTCGAACCGCTCGAAGCCGGCCAAGCCGATGTTGTCTATGGTTCCCGCTTCCTGGGAGGCGGTCCGCACCGTGTGCTTTACTTCTGGCATTCGGTCGCGAACTTTTTCCTGACTCTCCTCTCCAACATGATTACCAACCTCAACATGACTGACATGGAGACGTGTTACAAAGTCTTCCGCCGCGAAGTGATTCAGGCGATCCCGCTCGAAGAAGACCGCTTCGGCTTCGAACCGGAAGTCACAGTGAAGATCGCCAAGCGCAATCTGCGAGTCTACGAGGTGGGAATCAGCTACTGGGGCCGCACCTATGCAGAAGGAAAAAAGATTGGCTGGAAAGACGGGTTCCGCGCCCTCTGGTGCCTGGCAAAGTATGCCGTGAAAGAACCGAATGTAGCGCCAGCCGCGGCTCCCGCCGACCAAACCTCCAGGCCCTTGGCACCCTGAGCACCTTTGCCCGTCAGCCCGCAGCTCCACAGGTTTGTCGTCTTGAATCGCACGATTTTGCGAAAGGAAACAAGAAATTAATTAAGAGCTAAGAGATTTGCCCGCGGAAGGCTCGTATCAGGGCGTGGCTTTAACCCTGTGGTGCAGCGTCCAGTTCAAATCCACGGACAATCAGCACACGAATTTGTGAACTCCGACGACTGCAACACCAGCCAACGCTTGTCCCGTATCTATCGCGGAATTCCCGAGAAGCTCCTGGCATCGCAAACCCGAAGCTTGTTGACGTGACCGCGGCTACTTCCCTTTCCCCAATTCCTTCCACTGCTGCCGTAGCCGGGCAAATCTCCGCACCAGCGTGCCGAGATAGAAAGAATGAATCACCCACGTCGTAATATAAGCCGCAAATAAGAACTTGACCGCGTTCATCACGCACCCCTGCTCAGCGGCAGACTGACATGAGCCGCCGCATCCGCGCCCACCATCGATTCCATGGCATGCGCCTGCTCGACCTCGCGCTCGAGCAACTCCAGCCGGAATCTCGACCAGCACACCAAAAAGGCAAAACAGAGGAACGCCAGCCAACTGAACAGCAGCACATGCAACATCCTTGGATCCATCGACCCGCCTCCGCCAATCACCGGCTGCGGATGCTGCGTCCGGAAGAACCAGATCGACAGATACACGAGCGGGACATCCAGCGCGCCAAAGATCGCCAGAACCGCCGCCAGCACCTGCGTCTGCGCGCTGTTAGAAAAGCGTCGCAGCACGAGATAACTGACATAAATCAGCCACAACACCAGCGTCGACGTCAGCCGAATGTCGCCCGTCGCCCACCAGATCCCCCAAACCGGCCGCGCCCAGATCGGCCCCGTCACCAGCACAATCGTGCAGAACACGACTCCCACTTCCGCGGTGGTCACCGCCAACACATCAAGCCGATCGCCCGGAAACAACCATCCGATGAGAAAATAGAACATCGGGATCAAAAGCACTGTCGTAGCCACCGCGCTCGGCTCCATCCCAGCCGGGATCTGATGTTTGATGGGCGGAAGATAGGTCGCGATGGCGCCGACCACTCCAATCGCGATCACAATCCACTTCATGGGCGGCCGTGCCGAAGGCTTTTTGCTGACCAGGTATTGGACAGACGCGATGAAGTTAATGAAAAAGAGCAGAAACGCCGTCCACGCCGAAGGCACGTGGTAATAAATGATGCGGTAAACGTCCCCCTGCAGCGCATCGGTCGGAGCCACGACCAGCGCCAGATACAAGGCATAGGCCAGCAGAAGCGCAGTCACGATCGACAAGATGGGAAAAAGACGTTTCATCCCGCGTGCAACACCGTCTCAAACAACGCAGACTAGCAGTAGTAAACACCACATCGCAGCTGGGAAGCAACACGCGAAGGTACGTTGTAATAATTATGTGGGAAACGTCCCCATGACCAGCGCCAGATGAGGCCAGCAGAACTGCGCTCACGATCGAAAGTATGGGAAAAAGACGTTTCATTCCGCGTGCAGCACCGTCTCAAACAATGCCAGACAAGCGGTAGTAAATACCACATCGTAGGTGAGGAGCAATACAATGTAAAAGCGCGCGGAATCTTCTCCAGTGAGAACCGCTGTCGTACCCGCCACCATCCCCAGTACCGCCGGAATCGAAATCGGAAACAGCAACAACGGCAGCATCAGCTCGCGATTCCGTGTGCGCAACGACATCGCTGCAAAAAAAGTTCCATTCACCACCAGCGCCCATGTCCCCAGCAAACCGAGCGGAATCAACTGCCAAGTCGATCCCAACACGTGCAAGTTATAAAAGACGACAAACAGCGGCGTCATCAGCGCTTCCAGCACGCTGACAAAAATAAAGTTCCCCAGCGCCTTGGCCAGAAACAACGAATTCGCCGGCGCCGGAGAGACCCGGTATGCATCCAGCACCTGATTCCTCAACTCGCGCGCCCAAGTCTGATTCAACGCCACCACGGCGGCAAACAAAAATGCAACCCATACCAACCCGCCAACAATATGCCGCGATTCTTCCGCCAGCGGATCAAAGGAAAAAACGAAAATCACCACCACCAGCAGCGAGAAAAACAACATCGAGTTCAGGGCATCCTTCGAGCGCCACTCCAAGCGGATGTCCTTCACCAGCGTCGCGCTCATCACCGCCCAACTCGAACTCATTCGAGGCCTCGTGCCCTCTCGGCCGTCGCCGCCCGGTCCACGATCTGCCCCGCCTCCATCCACACGAACTCATCCGCCACGCCTTCCAGCAGCGGCGCCTGGTGCGTCACCACAAAGATCGTCTTCCCGGCATCGCGCATCGCCTTGAGCAGGGACACCATCTCGCGGGCCGAACTCACGTCGACGTTCGAAAACGGCTCATCGAGCAGCAGCAGCTTCGGATCATGCAGGATCGCCCTCGCCAACGACATCCTCTGCCGCATCCCCTGCGAATACTGCCCCACCCCGCGCGACAACTCCGGATCAAGCCCTACCGTCCGAATCACTTCCTCGCACCGCGCATCGCCGTCAATCGCGTAAAGCCGCGCGAAATACCGCAGGTTCTCCATCCCGCTCATCTCGTCATAAAGCAGCGACGGATGCGCCATGTACCCAATCTCGCCGCACGCCTCCCGCGGACTCTTCCCGAAGATTGACAAAGTTCCCCGCGTCGGCAGCGCCAATCCGGCGAGAGCTCGAAGCAAGGTAGTCTTCCCCGCCCCATTGTCCCCGAGAATGGCATGAAATCGTCCCGCATCGAACTCCGCCGAAACCCCGCGTAACGCGGCAAACCGGCCAAATTGCTTGACCAGTCCGTTGACGATAATCGGTGAGGACGCGCTGGAGAGTTTTCTTTCGGTCACGTGAGAAATTGCCTACCGCAGTTTTCGAAAGCTGCGATAGCGAATCTATGCATTTTCAGGAAATTTTGCAAAGAAGGGCGCAGAAGCGCGTTGCACTCACAAAGCCGGTGCTGTTGAAACCCAAAATCAGAGGATGTAGGCCCTTCGGATAAGCTCCGACCTTCTGGGTATCCAAGAACTCCATACCTTCCTGACCAGCCGGTAAGGCAATGGCCCGCGGAAGTCGGTGCTTGCTGGCTGTGTCCCGGTCTTTGCGCGCTCAGCCGGCAGACGTCCCGTCAGCGTTGTCTTGGCTAGGTTGAAAAATCGTGTTGGGAGTCGCCGTGTTGGTGTTGTGCCCTTGATGCAAGTCCGAATCGGTTGACGTTTCTCTAGGTCAAGCTCTTAGTCGGCTGAGCCGCCGGCGTTGCTCCTGGATTTCCGGGCTGTGGGGCGTATTTGGACGCACACTTCGCCTGCAGCTGTTTCGCATGAAACACGCCATCGCGGTCAAAACGCCCGTCAGCCAATGCTTGAGAGTCGTCCTTGAAGGTGTCCGGAGGAGCTTCTGCCCCGGTATAGTCCACGGGAAGAGTCTGATCTTCCTCTACAAGCACAAAGTGCACATGGGTCCCGGCGCGCTTGATCGACCCCGGCTGCACATTGCCAGCAACACGCAAACGCTTCGAGTACGCGCCATCGCCCATCTTGTGCAGCTCTTTGATCGTGACGTAGTAACTCTTGCTGTCCTGCACGCCGGTATAGGCGAGGTAGGCAAGCAGCACCAGAATGAAAGCTGTCGCTCCCCCGAACTTTAGATAGGTTTTGAATTGGCTCGACATAAAACCGCCTCGTTGGAACAACCCACTCTTCAACTCTACCTGTCAGACTGCGCGGAATCAAGATTCGGAAAGACTACTTCCCGCGGCAGGAACCGAGTGTGGAAGTGCGGCCCTTAAGGCCGCGATAGACATATTCGAGAATGAGGGCTTTAGCCCACGTGTCGTTTTAACCGCGTCGGCTAAAATGAAAGGTCACCATGATCCATCCCTGGCACGACGTCACTCCCGGCGACAAACTCCCGTACGAATTTGACTGCGTCATCGAAATCCCCTTCGGATCCAGCGTGAAGTATGAACTTGACAAATCCAGCGGTCTGATCCGTCTCGACCGCGTTCTGTACTCCGCGGTCTACTATCCCGCGAACTACGGATTTATCCCACAAACCTACGCCGAAGACGACGACCCGCTCGACGTGCTGGTTCTATGTCAGGAAACGGTCGTCCCGCTGACCATCATCCAAGCACGCACGGTAGGATTGATGACGATGATCGACCAGGGCAAGCCCGACCACAAAATCATAGCAGTCGCCACCCAGGACCCGGAATTCAACGTCTATCACGAAGCAAGAGAAATGCCCGCACATCGTCTCCTCATGCTCCGCAGATTTTTCCAAGACTACAAGCAGCTCGAAGGCAAGGCAGTCGAGGTCGATGAGATACGCCCCGCCGCCGAGGCCTACCCCATCATTCTTGATGCCTTGCAGCGCTACAGCGATCAACGCCGCAAAGGCTTCAAAGTAGGCAAGTCGTAGCCGCCGTCGGAAGTTATCGTAGGGCCGGCGTCCGGTGGGTGTCGGAGAGGGCGTCCTCCCGCCCAACCCCCAAAAACGGCATAGCGTTCCGCCCTTGTCGCGCCTCATTGACTGTGTGGCTTTGACTTGGGCCTCTTTCCCCGGGCCCCGGGCAGCGGTCAGAACCAATTTGCCCGCTTCTAGACGTTCTCGAACCGGCCCAAAAAAGTTCTTGACATAGTGTACTAGTTCTATAGTACAATGACACGCATGTCAAGGAATTCCCGGAACGGCGCCGTATTTCAGTTCTCGCTCGATCTGCACACCGGCGTCCCGGTCTACCGCCAGCTCATCGATCAGGTGCGCACCGGTGTAGCCTCCGGATCCCTGGCTGCGGGCGATCAACTGCCAACGGTTCGCCAGCTCGCCGTCGATCTCGCCATCAACCCCAACACGGTGATGCGAGCCTATCGCGAGCTCGAACTCGGAGGCTTGCTCGAAACCCATCAGGGCACCGGAACATTCATCAGCGACAAGAAACCCGAAAAGGCAACCGCCGAGCGCGAACGTCAGCTCGGCCAGATGGCCAATGAATTCGCGGCCCGCGCGGGAGCCGCGGGATTCACCTTGGAAGAATTAATCGACCGCTTGCAGGAGTTGCTGCCTCGTCCCGCGCAAAGGAGATAGTTATGCCAAGAATTCGAATCCATGAAGTGAATGGTGTTGCGTTGTTGCTGTTCTTCGTGTGCGCGTTGGCAGGAGGCGCAATCTCGCTACCAATGCACCAGCCGTGGCCCGTTATTGTTGGCATCGTGGTTGGCATCTACTTTCTCTTGGCGATCAAAGTTGTCCGCCAGTGGGAAAAGGTCGCAGTCCTGCGCCTCGGCCGTTACGTCGGCCTCCGTGGCCCCGGCCTGTGTCACATCGTGCCCATCGTCGAGACTCTGAGTCCCTACGTCGACCAGCGTGTCCGCGTGGCCAGTGTCTCGGCGGAATCAACGCTCACTCGCGACACCGTACCCGTGAACGTCGACGCCATCATCTTCTGGATGGTGTGGAATGCCGAGAAGTCCATCCTCGAGGTTGAAGACTTCGTGCAGGCCATCACGCTCAGCGCCCAGACCGCGCTGCGCGAATCCATCGGCCGCCACGAACTTTCTCAGATGATTACCGAACGCGAAACATTGGGCCAGCAGCTGCAGCAAATCCTCGACGAGAAGACAAACCCGTGGGGGATCACAGTGCATTCGGTCGAGATCCGCGACGTGAAAATCCCGCAAGCTCTCGAAGACGCCATGTCCCGGCAAGCCCAAGCCGAACGGGAACGCCAAGCGCGCAACACGCTCGGCCAGGCTGAAACCGAAATTGCCGACAAGTTCGCAGCCGCGGCGGCAACTTACAGGAACGACCCCACCGCTCTCCACCTGCGCGCCATGAATATGCTTTACGAAGCCATCAAGGAACGCGGCTCAATGATCGTCGTCCCATCGTCCGCAGTCGAGACCATGGGCCTTGGAGGGACCCTCGCCACCGCCGCGATAGCCGGAGTGAAACCATAACCCTGCACCGTAGCGCGGGGCCCCGTCAGCTGGCGCGAGGGCGTTTCGCCCTCGCGCCGGGGAATCACTTGAAAGGGCCGGGCCGCAACCCGGCGGCAACAAATGCACCAGCCGCGGCTTTCAGCCGCTGAGGGCCAGCACCCTCAAAGGAGATGCTATGCCTACGCAAACAATCCACACGCTGCAGTCAAAACACTTCATCCTGGTCCTCGCCTACATGCTCGCCATCGCGCTTTTCGCCGCGATCGGAATTCACGCGCAGCAACTCCACCAAGGCGTCAGCGTACAGATGGCGGTCACAACCAACGCACAGCCCATGCCCGCAGCCGACGAAGAAGACGCGTGGGTGGTGGTCATCACCGCCGACGGCCGACTCTATTTCGGCACCAAACAACTCACTCAAGAAGGTTTGTCGGAACAAATGAAGGCCACCCCGCGCCGCCGCGACCAGAACCTCTACATCAAAACGGACGCCCGCGCCCCATACGCCGATGTGCAGAAAGTCCTTGCCTTCGCCAAAGAAGACTTATTCGAAGCGCCCGTCCTGCTGACAGTGCAACACGAGCATGTTCAACCGGGAGCTATGGTCCCACCGAAAGGACTAGAGATACTGCTGACCGAACCGGCTCCCGGCTCCGAGGCAGCCGTCGTCGAGATTCGCGGCACCGGAAACGAACCGCCGACCGTCGAAGTGAACGACCGGCCCATCGCGCGCGAGAAACTCGAAGCATCTCTGCTCGCACGGCTTCAGAGTCAAAGCGAAAAGTTTGTCCTGCTCAAAGCGGATCCCCAACTCCCCTTCGCGCAACTCGCGCAAGTCATCGACACCTGCCGCGCTGCCGGAGCCAAGGTAATCCTCCCAGCCCCGGAAATCTAATCAACGCGGGTGCCCCACCCTTGTCGCGGCTTTTCCGACATGGGTGGGGCCTTTACTTACCTTCGTCAGGACGCCGCAGAAAACCGGATGCCCCGTTCCAACGCCGCCCTTTCGGACGTAGGGTGGGGATTTCGACGTTTGGTGTTTTCGGCTCTTGTTCCTGCCAGCGATCCCGAAGAACGGCATTACCACACGTGGCAAGCGTTCTCTGGCACCATGGGCTGCCCCGCCTTGCATCCCCAAGCCTTCTGGAATTCCGGCATATTCTCGACCACGCCATTGACGCGATACTTCCCCGGCGAATGCGGATCCGTCAGCACCCGCATGCGCAGCATCTCCGGACGGCTCTTCTCGCACCACACCCGCCCGAATCCCAGAAAGAACCGCTGCTCTGGCGTGTACCCGTCAATCTTCTGATCTTCTTTCCCGGTGTTATCTGCGGCGATCACATGTTCGAGCGCCGCCAGAGCAATTCGGGCCCCGCCGTTGTCGGCAGTGTTCTCGCCCAAAGTCAGCCGCCCATTCAGCTTCACATCATCGACGGCCACGAAATTCGAGTACTCATCGGCCACGCAGCTGACACGCTTCTCGAATTCCTTCCCATCTTCGGCAGTCCACCAGTCGTGCAGATTTCCCTGCGGATCATACTTGCGCCCCTGGTCATCGAATCCATGCGTGAGTTCGTGACCAATCACCAGTCCGATGCCGCCAAAGTTCACCGCATCATCCATCTTGGGATCGAAAAACGGAGGCTGCAAAATGCCCGCCGGAAACACAATCTCGTTCAACGACGAGCTGTAATACGCATTTACGGTCGGCGGGGTCATTCCCCACTCGCTGCGGTCGAGCGGCTTGTCGATCTTGTTAATCTGCCTCTTCGCCTCAAATTCGTCCGTGCGCTGGATGTTGCCCAGCAGGTCGCCCGGCTTGACCACGACCGAACTGTAATCGCGCCAAACGTCCGGATATCCGATCTTGTTCCGGATTGCCTTCAGCTTGATCTCCGCCTGCTTCTTGGTTTCGTCGCTCATCCACGACAGATTCTGGATGTCCGCCGCCAGCGACTTCTCGAGCGCATCCACCATCCTGAGCATGCGCGCCTTGCTCTCCGGGGGAAACGCGACTGCCACGTATCTCTGCCCCAAAGCCTCGCCCAACTGGCGATCGGTAAGGCTCACACACCGCTTCCACCGCGCCTGAATCTGCTTCTGCCCAGTCAGCGCCTGCTGATACTTGAAATTCGCGTCGACAAACGGCTGCGACAGCCACGGCGCCGCGGCATGCAGCAAATGCCATTTCACATAAGTCTTCAGCGAATCCAGCGACTCCGATTCCAGCAGTTCGTTGACCTGCTTGAAGAATTCCGGATTACCTACGTTCAGCTCACTAAACGCAGGCGCGTTCACGGCTTGAAAAAAGCGATCGAGATGAAAGTTCGACCCAAGCGCCACAGCATCTGCCCGAGACATCTTGTGGTCCCGCGTCTTCGGATCCCGCCGCGCCGTGCGATCCATCTGAGCCTTCGCCAGCGAAGTCTCGATGCGCAACACCGTGTCAGCCTCGCCAGAACTCTCGCTCGCTGCCGTCCCCGATAGCGAAAACACGGTCGTCATGTAATCGGTAAAGTGCTGTCGGATCCCCTTCGTTTTTTCATCGTCCTTGAGGTAGTAATCGCGGTCCGGCAGCGTCAATCCACCCTGATCGATGTAGGCAATCACCTGGTCGGCATTGTGCAGGTCCGACGAGGAATAGAACGCGAATAGAGAACTCGCCCCAATCATGTGCCCGCGCGCGATCTCGTCGATCAGCCCCTGCTTGTCCGTCACCGCATCTATGCGATCAAGCTCCGGCTTCAGGGCCTCGATCCCCTTGGCGCCTACGGCCTTCTCGTCCATGCACGAGCCGTAAAAATCGCCGATCTTCTGATCAATCGCATTGCGTCCCGGGCCGCCCGCCGCGGCCTTTTCCAATATGTCCCGCATGATCCCCATATTCCGCTCGCGCAGCTCGACAAAACTTACCCACGAAGACTGGTCGGGCGGAATTTCGGAATTCTTGATCCAGTTGCCGCATGCATACTGATAGAAGTCGACGCATGGGTCAATACTCTTGTCGATCGTGTCGAGGCTGAAGCCCGGCGCCGGTCTAGTGGAGGAAGATGACTGCGAGAAACCAGCAGAACAAAATAACAGCAAAAAGGCCAATACGAGACGGATTCGCGGCATAATGAAGAAATTCTCCTTGGTGGGAACGGTAGAGATTCTATTCCGATGCTTCAAGATCAGCAAATAACGAAACCAACCCCACCTCGCCGCAGAAAGCCAAAGAGCATGCACTCGCAAACTGAGAGATCCCCACCAAAATAAATGAGCACGACCCGCTGCTTAGGGCGTGCCCACAAAACGGATGCCAACGAACCTGTTAACTTGCCTTAGGTTTCTTGAATGCAATGACGACTAATCCTCGTTCAACCAGCGATAGCTTAAACTGCGCGATTTGCGCCCACGTTGCGCCGGTTGAGTTGAGATGACACGCGCTGTACCAGTCTCAGCGCGGTTATAATCAGAGTTCATACACAAGCGAACGACCGGGGTTCTCATGACTTCCACAAATGACAGCAACGGCACCAGCTACAGCGTCCCCAGACCACGTGCGGAGTGGATCGCGCAGCGCAGGCGGCAGAACACCGACGGCAACTTCTCCCAGATGCACCATGCCCGCCAGGGCGTCATCACCGAAGAGATGGGATTCATCGCACACAAAGAAAAGCTCACGCCCGAGCTCGTCCGCGACGAAGTGGCCCGCGGACGCATGATCATCCCCGCCAACATCAACCACCCCGAGCTCGAACCCATGGCGATCGGAGTTGCCAGCCTTTGCAAGATCAATGCCAACATCGGCAACTCGGCCGTCACTTCGGAGATCAACGAAGAACTGAAGAAGCTGCACACGGCTGTACATTACGGCGCTGACACCGTAATGGATCTCTCCACCGGTGGCAACATTCATGAAATCCGCGAAGCGATTCTGCGCCACTCGCCAGTTCCCATCGGCACAGTCCCAATCTACGAAGCCATCGCCCGCGTGAAGCGCGTCGAAGACCTAAACGCCGCCGTCATGCTCGAGGTCATTGAAGAGCAGGCCGCCCAAGGGGTCGACTACATGACTATCCACGCCGGTGTACTGATCCAGTATCTGCCCCTGATTTCCAAGCGCATCACTGGCATAGTGAGCCGCGGCGGCGCCATCCTTGCGCAGTGGATGGCCTACAACCACAAGCAAAACTTCCTTTACGAGCGGTTCGACGACATCGTCAATATCTTCAAGAAGTACGACGTCAGCTTCTCCCTCGGCGACGGACTCCGCCCCGGCTGCGTCGCCGACGCCAGCGACGAAGCCCAATTCGCCGAACTCAAAACGCTAGGCGAGCTCACTAAGAAAGCCTGGGAACAAGATGTGCAAGTCATGATCGAGGGGCCTGGCCACGTCTCCATGGACAAAATCAAGGAGCAGGTCGACAAGGAAGTCGAATACTGCTACGAGGCCCCGTTCTACACGCTAGGACCCCTGGTCACCGACATCGCTCCCGGCTACGACCACATCACCAGCGCTATCGGCGCAGCCATGATCGGATGGTACGGGGCCGCGATGCTGTGCTACGTCACGCCGAAAGAGCACCTCGGCCTGCCCAACGAAAAAGACGTGAAAGACGGCATCATCGCCTACAAGATTTCCGCACACGCCGCCGACATCGCCCGGCAGCGCCCCGGCGCCCGGGATCGCGACGACGCCCTCAGCTATGCCCGCTACAAATTCGACTGGGAAAAGCAATTCGCCCTCTCACTCGACCCCGAAACCGCGCGCTCCATGCACGACGAGACCCTGCCCGATGACTACTACAAGGAAGCCGCGTTCTGCTCGATGTGCGGCCCCAAGTTCTGCTCCATGAACTATTCGTCCAAGGTGGACGAGTACAATAAGCAAGTCCACGGCATCGAGAAGAAGGATTATTCGGATCTGGTGGAGAAACTGGTCACCTTGAGGTGATCGGGGAGCCGAGGACGCCGTTGTCCGCCGGAAATGGGGACAGCCGCCCCGGCTGTCCGCTCGAACGAAGCTTGACAGCGGCTAGTGTAGTGTCCAAGAATTAGCTGGACTTTCGTTTGCGTGTTTTTGGCGCGGTGCAGCCCGGCTGGATCTGCTCCAGCGTTTGCCGGCAACGGTTGAGTTTGGCCAGGATGGAATCGA
>Ga0123355_10003964_pt1 | contig 21426 bp, 11 predicted proteins | sample TergutEmb28metaG_3_FD_89872 | JGI IMG/M metagenome (GOLD analysis project Ga0123355, IMG submission 89872) | Embiratermes neotenicus P1 segment gut microbial communities from Petit-Saut dam, French Guiana - Emb289 P1 | ecosystem: Host-associated > Arthropoda: Insects > Digestive system > Gut ...
AAAAACACTTTGAATATGCGGAGGTGTATTATGGATAAATTTAATCTCCTTAGCGAGTTGGATGATAAGGAATTAGATAACCTTATGGCCTACTCTATCCCTTATACCGATGAAAACAAAATAAACATCAAAACGAAGTTTGCCCAAGGTTGCGACAAACTTAAGGAGGATAAAATGCTAACACGTAAAAGAACTAAGTTTACAGTGATAATGGTAGCAGCGGCTCTTTTTTGCCTAACAACCATAACCGTTTTTGCAGCCACCAGAGGTGCTTTTTATGGCCTATTTACTAATATTGACGATGTTGCTGAATATGTACAAACCCCGCATGTGAGAGCAACAAGTAGCGGCATTACAATGGAATTATCCAATTACCTTGCAGATGACAGCGGTATCGCCATGGAACTGGTGTTTACACGAGACGACGGACTACCCTTTGCGGCGGATATCCTAGGTGTTGGGTGCTTAGATGAGTTATCATTTTGGCATTTAGGGGATGACCGTTGGTATTGGGGGGAAGTCCTCGATGATGCTATTTTTATGCGCAGCTCCCCGCAAGTGACAATAAACGACCGTATGCAGTGGACAGGGCGGCTGGACAATATATCTGATGATGACCAAATATACCGCAGTATCATAGTGGCACATGACAATTTTGATGATGATAATTCACTGGAAATAAGCATTATAAGGCTGATTTACAATATAGAGGCACAACATGAAACAGCAAACATTGACCTATATGAGCTTTACCAAAATTCTGAAATTGCGAATATTACGCTTATTAATACCTGGGACGATATGGATGCCATGGTTGACCTTTTTGATAATGCACAGGACATAGCCTTTTCAACTGAATCAGGCATTGAAATTCATTCGATTGTATTCGCAAGATACGTCCCACAGACCAGCATAAATCGTGATACCTGGCAGTGGCCAGAAGGCGGGGACGGCATGGACATAGCAGGGGCGTTGTTTTATAACTACATCGTTGGGATAAGATATACCGCAAGGGTTGTAGGAGACGGCTTTGAGTATCATATCAACCCCATAAACCTAAACAATAATTATGACCCGTTTTCATCAGGTATAGTTGACAGGGAAACCGGCATAGGCTACCAATTTTTCCGGGTTAGTTGCTTTGACGAACTTGTGAACTATGGGATTAGCAGCTTCGAGCATCTAAAAAATATAGGCGGGATTGACTTCACGATATTTAGACATAACTTTGTGGACGGTGACTGGCATATCCAAACCCAATTCTCCGCCAACCGTGAGTCCAGCCGTATTGTGTTGGATAAAGCAGTTGATACAGGCAACCCGGATGTAACTCCTTTTCTACTACACGTTGATATATCCCTATTTACCACAGAATTAACCCTAGAAGTGCGAGACCTCGGCGGCAACATAAACCTAGGTATCCCCTGGGATGATATGTTGGACTATGTAATTGATTTTATGGGTGATACAAATAATTTTAGCCTACGGTATAAAAATGGCCAAGAACAACAGCTATGGTTTGGGCAGTCAGGAATGTGCTGTTGCGGTATACATGTATTTACAAGCGGTATACCAATGACACAAGAATACTTCTTTCTAATGAATACAAGCCAACTGGAAGCGATAGTTATAGCCGGCGTAGCGTTCCCAATTACCAATTGAGTTAGGGCGTGTAGCCACTACCGCCAACAGCCATCTTTTGGTCGATTTTCCGCGTAACACAAGCAGAGCATATTTCACAGACGAAAGGGTTGTCAGAAATGACATCGTCGTATGTGGAAATTTAAATGGCAAATAACTCACAAAGTGCACCCTTATATATAATCATTCCCCCTAAAAACCGCCCCGAAGCAACGGTCTTTTTGCCGCAATCCTGCGTCAGTCCCTCCTTGCTTGCCCAAGCCGCATTGAAACTTCCTTGTCTTACGACAACAATCTTCGTTGCCTCGGGGCGGTTTTTTTGGGGAATGATTATAGCCACGCGGCCAGCAGGAAGCAGAACGCCCCAATGGCATTATTTTTTCGATGCCAAGGGGCGTTCTGCATTCCCGAAAGGTGCTACCCACCGCAAAGCTTAACAATATAGCGTACTGTATAAAGGCATTGGAGCTATCAATAGGGAAAAGGCACCCCCGTGCAGCGATTATTTTTTCGATCGCAGCACGGGGGTGCCTTTTCCTATATTGCGTAGCCCTATCCTATTCAGTGCGCAACATTGCAAGTGCTATGCGACATATGATGCCGGAGATTAGACTTAGCCTTACGGCGCGCCTTAACCGCAACCACCCCAGCCAAAGCCGCCACCACAAGCACACCCGTACCAGCAGCAATAAACCCACCGGTACCAAGCCCGCCAGACATAGGCAAGCTAACATCCCGAACATTGTGTATCAGATAAGTCATATCATCAGTAGGGCAAGGACGAATAGGCGGAATTGACGTACCAGGTGATATATTGGTTATTTGCAAAGTTGGGTCCGCACCAGGGCTTGCCGGTAAGCTAACAGCAATACGCCACTGCCCCATTGGCATTGCAAAGCCAAGTGGTGATTGGGTCTCAACAAGCTGATATTGCCGCCCTGGGGTCATAGTAAAGGACATTATTGTAGGTGTCGCGCCTGTACCCGAGTTATCCGTATCTATCAGTGTCCACTGGTTTGTACCAGAGCCAATCATGTCCTGGGTTATAAGATTCAAAGGCGGTGTGGTTATGCCATTAAACTCGAATAACTGGAATTGGGCACCTGTAAGCCTATTGCTGGTGTTTGAGCCGTCTACCTTCCAGAAATAAAAATCATCGCTTTCTGAAAGCCAGTTGATATCAAGGTTGTTTATCGGATGGTGATACCCCGGATGCGGTAATGCCGGTGAGGTATTACTCCATGTGATCCTAGGCATTGTTGTTAGATGCTGCGGCGGCATTACATTGAGAGGTGGCGGGTGCAATGCGTTTGCTGTGTTGTTAGCAAAATGCACGTTACGCAAGGTTAGGTTTTGGAAATGCAGTGCCACATTGCTTGCGTTTACAGGCAGTGGGTTTGGATAATCCCCGTGAGCTTGGGTAAAAATACCGCCGCCCATAGCAGATGCCGCATTGTTGGTGATTTGGACATTGGATGCCAGTGGGGTTTCGGGCATATACATTGCCGCACCCTGGGCTACCCATACACCGCCGCCGTTTTGGGCTGTATTATGCCTTATCAGCTTCGCGCCAGCCCCCCGTAGGTAAAATGTGCCGCCATTAACAAACACACCGCCGCCACTGCCGGTTGCTGTGTTGGCATCCGCTGTCGCGTTGCCGCCAATGGTGCCGCTGTACATATTAAGGCCTGATGCAAGTCCCGCCGCGGCCAGTTGAATACCGCCGCCGTTCCAGGCACCGTTTCGGCTTATTGTGGCGTTATTGCGCATGTTAAACTCCGCGCCGTCGGACATAAACACGCCGCCCCCGCCATTGGCTACGGTATTATTGATGATAGTGCCATTGTTCATGTTAAATACAGCAGTGTTGCCGTTTATAAATACACCGCCGCCATAGGAATCGCCTGTGGTGCCCGCCGGACGTTGGTGCCCGCTTATTGTGCCGCCATGCATATAGAATGTGGCAAAAGCAACACGCACACCTATACCATTGGAGATTTCGCTGCCAAGTGTGGGTGGGGTTGTATTATTGATTATATTGCCGGTATGCATAGTAAATGTGGATATATTGCCGGGTTCACCTTGAATAAGCACCCCGCCGCCCCGTAAAGAGCGGTTGTATGAGATGGTGCCATTATGCATTACCGCGGTGGTCCCAACATCTGCGGCAATGCCGCCGCCGCCTTCGGTGGTGCTAATGCCAAGTGCTGTATTATTGCTTATGGTTCCGTTATTAAGTGTTAGGCTTGCACCACTGCGTAGCATTATGCCGCCGCCGTTTAACTCCGCGCTATTGCCAAGGGCAGCGGTTGCGCCGCCTATTGTGCCGGAGGTCATTGTAAAGTTGCTGTTTGTGCCGGAGACAAATACCCCACCGCCGCCTGTGGCAACCGCGCCTATGCCGGTGGCTGTATTGCTAAAGATATTGCCGTTTAGCATGTTGTAGGCCCCGCCGTTCATTATTGCGACACCGCCGCCGTTCATGCTGTTGTTTGTATAGATATTGGCACCTGCGCCGTCCATTGCCACCAAAGTGTTTGGGTTGGTGACAAATATGCCGCCACCGTCTGTTGCGTTGTTATTTCTTATCCTGCCGACGGTAAGCCTTGCTGTTGTTGGGGCATTGGGTGCCTGGGTTATGCCGCCTGTTACATATATGCCGCCTCCGCGATTTGCCGGGGCTGTGCCGTTAAGGTTGCGGCCCCCTTCGATTATCGCGCCGGCACCGTTCATAAAGAATACCTCAAGAGGAGTTGGCGGCTGGGGTGGGATGTTTAGGCCGGAAAACGGCTCGAATCCGAAGTATTCAACGTAGTCCGCAAATGCCCCAAAGCCCAGGTATTCTACATATCTTGGCTGTGGCTCGTAGCCTAGATAGTCTACATAACCCGTATACGCATCATACCCGTGATAATCTACATAACCATAATAATTTACATAGCCGCTGTCGTGTGCGCTGTCATTTGTGCTGCTGTATTCCGAAAGCATGTATTCAATGATTCTTACGGCCTCGTAGTGCATCAGCAGGCGCGCTGCCATTTCGTGTTGGTATAATCTTGTGTAGGATATGTTTTGAATAGTATCAGCTAACTCTGCGGCAAGTGACACCGGCGGGTTAAAGGTTACCGCGCCAAGAGATAAGCCCGCGCCTAGCGGGGCGCGGTTATGCTGGATATAACCGCCTGTCATCAGCAAGCGGCCTAATGCCGTTATCCTGCCGCCGCCGCCGGAAATATTGGCTATATTATGATCCGAAGCGGGGTTTGTGCCGCCTATTCGGCCTCCTGCCATGCTTATCATTGCCGGCATTGGCGGGAAGTTTTCAGGCCCGCCAAAATGCGCGCCCGTTGCAAAGATACCGCCGCCATTATCCCTGGCAAGGTTGCCTCTTACATTACCGCCTGCTATATGAGCCCACGCGCCGTTAATTACCGCTATGCCGCCGCCATTGCTGGTGCCTGTGCCGGCACCTGTGGCATGATTGCCCATTATGCCACCGGCCACGGCCCTGTCGCCACCGATTGTCCCGTTGTTTAATATAAAAGTTGAAGGTATGCGGACACTGGGGCCGAAGCCCGGCATTATTATCGCAACGCCGGTAACGGCAACACCTGCGCCCATTGCTGTTGCGCGATTACCTTCGATTTGCATCGGCGTACCGTTGTGGGTATACATTGTGCCGCCTATTGTGCCGTTATACACTACCGCAGCAGCACCGCCGCTAAGCATAATACCTCCGCCATTGCCGCTTGCGTAATTACCTGCGATAAAGCCCCCCTGCATCTCCATTGTACCGCTGCCATATACCGTAACTCCGCCGCCGGGGCCACTTGAGAAGTTGCGAAGTATATGCCCAGAAAGCATGTCAAAGTGGGCACCATTTGATACAAATACACCGGAGGAGGTGAACCCTTCCAAGGTATCCGCACCAGGCAGGCTGCGGCTTGAGCCTACGACAGCATTGGCAGAGTTATCATTACCTGCGATAAGGCCGCCGTTCATTGTAAAGGTTGCGTTATTAATTACCGCAACGCCAGAGCCCCGCCTGGATGTATTGGACGCCGGTATAACAGTTACTGATACCGAGTTATTGTTAGACAAGGCTGTAGTTGGCATACCGCCTATAACACCGCTGCCTGTAAGGTAAAAATGGCTGTTATTGTCGGATACGAACACGCCGCCGCCAAAGGGGCTGTAGGTTATCGGGACCGTGACACTGTGCACATTGGCCGCAAAGTTGCCGGATATACGGCCTCCTGTCATTTCAAACCGGGCACCATTTAATACCGCTACCCCCGCGCCGCGGACAGCCCTATTTGTCTGGAAATTGGTGCCGCCTGGGAACTGCTCGCCGCCTATGATGCCGCCTTCCATTATAAAGCCGGTATTTGCACCCCTTACAAGCACACCGCCCCCTGTGCGAACAGGAAATGTATAGTGCTCTTCTTCGCCAATAGTAATTTGGGGTGCAATATTGCTTCGCCAGTGATTGCGGATATGGACATTGCCGGATAGTCGCAGAGAGTTGTCTTCTGGGTTAGGGCCTCTTCGTCCGTCGGTTACATATATCCCGCCGCCGCCTTCTTCCGCGCGGTTATGGGCGATTATCCCGCCGCTTATATGGGCATGGCTGTCAGCACCTCGCATAAATATGCCAGCACCGCGGTAAGCCACGTTAAAGAACTGGGCAAAGGGCGGGGAGCCTGTCATGGAATCGCCTATTAGGCCTGTTGGCATATTTAGCAAACTGTTATTGAGATACAGCCCGCCGCCGTTTTGCAGGGCAATGCTTCTTTGCACGGTGCCGCCGGTTATCGCTACATTTGCGTTGGTTGCGTGTATTCCACCGCCGTCTTGTGCGCGGTTATTGTGGAGTACGCTGTTTGTATCCACTGTTAGGCTGCCGCCACCTGTTACGATTATGCCGCCGCGTATGCCGCTTACACCGGGTGGGATAGGCAGTGGCGGGTCTTCCAGTGGCGGGTACGCCAGTATATTGCCGTCTATTCTTAGGAACCCAGCATTTGCGCCGGTATAGCCCCGTAGTGTCAGATGGGCATTCGGCCCGTCTACCACGAAGTGGCGGTGCAAATCCAAAACAAGGCCGTCTATCCATGGGGGTATTATTGCCGTGTTTGTGCTTTGGGGTACGGGCATACGCAGGTTGATATTTGAACCTGGGGCTGCCGAAATTGTTACTGCCCGGGTTATCAGTATCCTATGGGGTTGCCCTGGGGGGGATACAAATTGTGTGCTTGCCGGGGCTATTATTGGTAGGGTTGTAATTGTGCTTCGGCCTACGGCATTGCTTGGGTCTGGGTCGGATACAATTAGGTCGAAGGTTATGCCGTCGGCCCTCATACCTTCGGGTACGCCGGGTGTGCCATGTGGCCAGATAACTATATGAGTGGGCTGGGCCGGATTGATGTTTATTGCGTTATTTAGCCTGCGCCAGTCTGGTTCCCAGCCGTCCGGCACTGGGGTTATAAAGTTAATATCGTTATTATTTAGGGGGTGGGTATGCCCGGAAAGGGCACCGGTAAAAGTAATATGGGGCAAGGCCGGAACACTAACGTTGATTGGTGGCGCGTGTAGCTGGTTGGCCACATTGCCGCTGAAGTGGGTTTGGGAGTTGATTAAATTTAGATTGCGCCAGCCGCGCTGGTTTGCAGGTGTGCCTGGGGCTATATAAGTTAGCGGGTTTGCGTACTGATGCAAGTTGGAGAATATGCCGCCGCCCATGCCGTAGGGTGCGCGATTATCTGTTATAAACAGGTTTTGCGCGCCTGTTGCCATTGCCATTACGACAACGGGGGTTGCCGCGGCACTTTGTATAAACACGCCACCGCCGCCATTATCGTTGACGGCACTGCCTACTCCATTGGCTATATTGCCTTGGATGCGTTTTTCGCCTGCGCCTCGGATATTAAACACAACACCTGTATTGCCAAGAACATGTATCCCGCCGCCGTTTATCGCTCTGTTAGCGGCCGCGTTAAGCGTCCCGCCTTGGCCGTCCGGTTGCATATCAAGGCCGCCTATTGTGCCTGCATATAGGTTAAATTGGGTGCTAACACCTGCCTGGGATACGCCGCCGCCATTGCCACGGGCTGTATTGCCACGGATTGTGCCCCCATGCATATTGAATACATTATTGGGGTCTGTAAGACGCACACCGCCGCCAAGATTGGCGTTATTGCCGGCGATTAGGCCTCCGTTCATGGTAAATGTGCCTACTGCCGCGCCTTCACCTGTAGAGATTACGCCCCCGCCATTGCCGCCCTCGCGGGCTGTATTGCCGGTGATTTCGCCGTTATGCAAGGTGAAGGTGGAGTTACTTGTGCGGACGCCGCCACCGTTTTGGGCTGTATTATCGGTGATTCGGCCATTCCACATTGTAAAGGTCGCGCCGGCAATATTATGCACGCCACCGCCGCCGTTACCGATTAACGTGCCCAGAGACTCGTTCTGGGTTATATGCCCCGCATTCATTACAAATGTAGAGCCGCTGCCGGTGATTTGTACGCCGCCGCCGCCGTGGGTATCCGTCATACCTGTGGCTATATTGCCCTGTATCGTGCCGGATACATTGCCTGCGCCTTGGTTCATATTAAAGGTACTGCCTCCGGTTACTGCAACGCCGCCGCCGCTTTGGGCGGTGTTAGCGGCAGCATTAAATGTTCCGCCTTGGCCGTCCGGTTGCATATTTATGCCGCCTATTGTGCCGCCGGATAAATTAAACTGAGAGTGGGCATTCATAAACACACCGCCGCCATAAACCGCGGCCCTATTGCCGCTTATTACGGTATTAGCGTGAGGGATAGTAAGAATGGCCGGGTTTGCCGTAAGGCCAACCATGTAAACACCGCCACCCCGCTGGGCTTGGTTGCCTGTTATGCTCCAAGGGCCATGCATGGTTAGGGTATTTGGGACGGCTGTGCCATATGATGACATGTATATGCCGCCGCCATGGTTATTGGCTATATTATTTGCCACAATTGTCTGGCTTGTAGTGCGCTGGGCAGTTATCCACTCGCCAACTTCCCACATAACACCGCCGCCGTTTCTTGTCGCGGTATTGCCGCTGATGTTAATTGGGGTTGGGTTTATTGTTGTGGATAGCGGCTCTTCAAACCTAAGCCGCCCGGATTCAGTTATAAATATACCGCCGCCGTCCCTGTCAAAGGGCAGGCCGCGGCCGGGGCCTAGGGTATGTGAACCAGGCCCCCCAGGAACATCTATATGCGCGTTATTTAAATGGTCGTAGGTTGCAAGGTTATTTGTAATATTGCCGCCTCGCATGGTAAACCTGGAACGTTGTACATGGGGTTCCTGTTGCGTCCAAACCCCGCCTACTTGAATCGCGAAGGAATGGGAAAGATGCACACCGCCGCCGGTACGCGCCGTATTGCCGTCAATTGTACCGCCATGCATTGTAAAATACCCGCTGCAACATATAAAAACGCCGCCGCCTGCACCATGGTGGTTGGTTACGTTAATCTGGGGGGTCTGTGTCGCGCCGAAATCCGCGGTCCAAAAATGGGTACCGTATCCATAACCGGAGAGATTATTGTAAATAAGGCCGCCATGCATTACAAAAGGCCCGCCTTGAACCCAAATTCCGCCGCCGTGGGCTGCGCGGTTTGTACTGATGGTGCCGCCAAACATGTTAAATTGACTGTTTGCGGCACCGGTGCCGCCTGCAAAGGAAACGCCACCACCACCACCGCCGTTACCACCGCCAGCACTTGCGGCTACGATGGTTGCGTCATTGCGGTATATAAGACCTCCATGCATATTAAATATGCCGCCATTTTCAATTAAAACTGCACCTCCATTGGTTGCTGCGCGATTGTTGTACAACTCACTGCTTTCTTGCATTACCAATGTTGTTCCACTATTAATCGTAACACCGCCACGGGCAGTCCCCTGTAGCAGTGCTGCATTGCCATCCAGGCGCAGTGTACCGTTTGTACCCATTGTGCCAAGATTGCCAACATTGCCCAAGGTAAGCTGTCCGCCCGCTTCAATTATAAAGTGACGGCCAAGGGTGGGCGTTACGTTTTGGTTCCAGGGTTCTTGGTTTGGGGTATTAGTAAAGCCCGGTATCGGCATACGAATTATGATATCGTGGGTCGACCCTGTCCATGCGGATATACTTACATTGCGGGCTATGCGTATCCTGTGAGGGTTAGCTGCCGGCGCAACGGTGGGCTCGGTTATTGGTACGGTTGTAATTGTACGGCCAAGGTTGTCTTGGTTTGGGTCTGTTATGCGCAGGTAGAAGGTGTTTGGGGTCGCAAGACTCATGCCTTCAACTATGTTTGCCGGGGCGTTGTATGGGAAGATTATTATATGGTTTGGTTGCTGTGCGTGCATGTTGATTGCGTAGTTTAGGCGTCTCCAGTCGGGGCCTGTATTGCCGCTAAAGCCTTGCCAGATGTTGTCATTGGGTGTTGTTTCGATATCAGATGTGTCATATAGGTCAGATGGATAATAATCAACATAGCCATCCATATAATCACTTATATTGTCGGCATTGTTGCCCATGAATGAATCACTCATGAAATACTCATCTATGTCAGATTCGCCAATGCTATATAAATAATGAGCCATTAGGTTCCACATGAACATAAGGGTTATGGTTTCTTCTTCATAGCCATGATAAGGGTACCCATAGTATTCATACTCGTAATATGCAAAGTACCCTCCAAGTGCCTCATACTCCTGGACGGTCAACCATACGGCATAAAAAGTAGCGTCGTAGTAAAGGTTTTGGGCAAAATCAAAGGCCTCCCCATCTGGCTCGTAAGACCAATGAGTAAACACATAGCCGGCAAATTGCGGCACAGGCGGCATGTCATCGCTAGGCACCCGTCCTCTGGTTATGGTCACCTCGGCAAAAATATTAGGATTATAATCATCATCGCCATCATTAAATGCCACAACAGCCACAACAGCTACAGCCAGCATAATAGCGATAAAAAGCCCTATAAAGCGCAGGTATCCGTGGCCTTGGCGTTTTTTATTTAGTTTCATTGCAATCTCTCCTATGTAATTTCATCATAAATCGTATGTTTGCGGTAATATTAACGCATGTTGTAAACATCGTAAAGCCCCAAATTAACAACCCCGTTACTAGATTAACATTTTTACTTATAATGTAAACGCAAAAACACCTATCTGCCTATAACTTAAGATAGGTGAGGGGAACTATAACCAGCCCTCATTCCCTCAAAATTTTCTCTAATACCTTACCTTTTGCCACTTCGTCAACAAGCTTATCCATCCAACGGATTTTTTGCATAAGCGGCTCTTTGATTTCTTCTACACGAACACCGCAAATAACACCCTTAATTTTTGAAGCATTTGGATTTATTTTCGGCGCGTCTAAAAAGAATGTCTCAAGGTCAACATCTTTTTTTATCTGTGATGCAAGCCCCTCGTCGTCATAACCGGTCAGCCAGCAAATAACAGTATCAACATCAGTTTTGCTTCTGCCTTTACGCTCTGCCTTTTGGATATAAAGGGGATAGATTTTTGAAAATGCCATCTTATAAACTTGTTCATTTTTCACTTAAGAGTCCTCAATTCATATATGAAATTGGTGTTTTGCTAAGGTGTCATGTTTCGGTTAACATATTTCTGCAAAAATTATGCTAAACTACTATCAAAAGAAGCATAGGTGGTTAATTTAATGAAGAAATTCGGTCTAGTAGGTGGCGTTGGCTATCTCGCAACTATGGAATACTACAAAAGCATAAACGAAGGTTACGTCAAGCGAATAGCGAATGCCCCTAATAGCGGCATTAATCCTCTAATGACTATCGAAAGTTTAAACATTGCCGATGCGTATAAACTCGTGCAGCAAAATAACTGGGCTGACTTTGCCAAAATGTTAATCCGCGCAATAAATGTTTTGCACGGCGCAGGTGTGGAATTTGCCGCAATAGCCGCAAATACTGCCCATATCGTGTTTGATGAAGTTCAAGCCGCTTCGCCTATACCTCTTATAAGTATTGTAGATGAAACATGTAAGCAGGCGCAAGTGTTAAACGTTAAAAAGATGGTCATATTCGGCACAAATTTTACAATGGGCAGTGGAATGTACGAAGCTAAATCTAAGCAATACGGGATAGAATCCATTGTCCCCAATGAGAAAGACCGCCAAACCATACACAATGTTATTTTCCCAAACTTGGAGTCGGGGCTTGTACTTAAACACGAAAAAGCCGCACTTTTATCAATCGCTGAGAAATTGATAAATGAACACAATGCTGATGCCTTGGTTTTGGGCTGCACAGAGCTACCCTTTGCGATAAAGGTTGAGGATTTAAAGGCAGCGGTACTTGATACGGGTACTATTCATGTAAATGCGATTTTGGATGGAATTTTATTGTAATCGCTATGCTTGCACTGGCGCATACTATTGTATACCGCGCTTATTTTATGTGTGTCGTCGTTAATCTGCTGGATTAGCCTCGGGGTTTGTGGTCTCTAGTCCCTCTGGATTGATACACGTCAAATGCCGTGATAATATGGCAGTGGAATGAGTGTTGCGTAAAGTCTACTCGTCCACACGTCCATTCATTCATCTATTTATACATTTGTTTATTCACCATTCGAAAGGAGCCAAAAATGACAGAAGAACAAAAACTAAAACAATCACCAGGCTGCGGAAGCGCGATAATCCTAGGCCTAGTAGCCATCGTACTGCTATCTCTTGTAGGCCTAATCTTCCCGGCAGACATCCTGCCTTACCCAAATGAAATACTAATTGGCATACTAATAGCCGCAGCAATTGCCCTAGTAGTAGCTATCCGCATGTGGCGAAGCAAGAAAAAAGATATACAGCATGAAGAAGACAACAAAGCCGAAAACATGCTAAGGCATCGGATAGAAACACTAAGCCACCATGATGATAAGGCCGTAAAATTGGCCGAAAAATATAAAGCATCCGTAGATAACCCCGATAGCAGTGAAAGCAAAGAAAGTAAAGAAAGCGAGTAGATATGGATATTCATAAGCAAACATGGCTAGGCATAAAGCAGCATCAAATCCAACTATACAAAGACCGGGCAAGCCACCACCGAGGAAAAAGAGGCTTAATGATTATGGCCTATCTTTTCGCCGGGTTTGGCGGGATAATAATGCCGTGGGTTCTGTTTTCATGGGGCCTATACCTCGTAGGCCTTGGGGCTTTTATCCTCATACCTGTTGCGATATTAATCTGGAAACTAAGCACCCACGAAAATAGGTCTGCACAGCTTTTAACCCAGCTTGCGGACGCAATCCTAAGTGATATAAGAAGAGACCGACCACTTGCCGCAATGAAAAACACAGTGACAATAATCGAAACCCGCTTCCTCTCCAATGACGACGAATTATTCGTAAAAAAGGCAATCTGGGGTCACTTTATGAACTGGAAGCGGCGTAAACGCGACGAGGAAATCCGCTACGAAAGAGCACTAGCTGAATATAATCGCGCAATGTTTGGTATCAAGCCAATGAAGCAATTCATCCCAGTAGACAGGGTAAATGTAGGCCCCGTATGGAACACAGACATCCCCCACAGGCAAGGCTACAAAGACAGCAATACTATCGGCGACGAATGGGCAATAATTAAAGCCCTACGGCGTCTAATTTGGGCCAGCAAGACAGAAATCCACGGAATACTAGACGCAACATCCGCCTTGGCAATGCGCAACCCGGTTGTATTCGAAAGATACCTTCGCAAGAAAAAAATAAGCAAGAAAATGAAAACCTTCAAGTGGAGGGCAAGAGTCCACTACCTATCCGCCGCCGCAAAAATGAGGCTTGTAACCTTCGTAGACGAAGTGCTAAATCTAGAGCCAAAAGAGTTAAACGAATCCACAGTAACCTTACTCCATGAGAAAAACCAGCAAATCGCCAAATACACAGAAGAGTTTTGGAACGTCCACAGGCGCAGCTTAAAATTCTACTGGTTTGAGGCACTTTGGCTGCTGCTTTTGATTCCCTTTTTGGCCGGTGCAGCAAGTCTAATTAGTGCCGGTGCAATAACAGAGGCGGTACTGTTATTCACCGTGGGTGCCGCACTTGTAGCTTTTGGCGAAATGGCACTTGTTGTACGGCAAAAAATCAAGCTAAACGGCAAAAAGCTAATCCCGCCACTAATCGCGTCTTTGATAGGCTCACGTCACGCAATGTCCGCCGACACCGAATGCAAAGAGGGCATAGACGCATATCGCCGCCGGTTCAAAAACCTAGAAAAGCACTTTATTATGACAACCCCCGAAATAGACAGTGTAAAATATGTAAAAGATAACCTACGTGACGAAGAACGCGCTTCGAAGATTCACGCCGCCGAGGATATCTGCCAAGCCGCCCAGTCCCGCATGGACACCTACTACAGGATGTTCCATTTATACCGGCGCAGATGCCTTCAATATGGCTGTTTAGAGCTGTTCCTTGCGATAATGCTTGTACCTGTATGGGGCGTTGGTCTAGTTGGTATGGCTTACTTTGGCTATGTTGGCATAGACCTATTTATCCCCGTGATGTTTACGCTAACCATTTTAGTCTTTGAAATAATAGCAGTAAGAAGGCATATACGGGTTTGGCGATTCAAAGAAATGTACTTTAAAATCTACCAAGGCCTTTCTGTGCTAATAGTAGATGGCGACCTACGGCAAGACCCAGATAGGCTGGATAATATGTTTATGGAAATAGAATATTCTGCCCTACAGGCAATATGTAACGACCCTGCAATGGGTCTGATGGTAGACACCCTTTCAAGGGTAAGCGGCCTACCAAGACCCCATGGCGCAAACCCCCACGAGCTTGACATGCAAATCCGGCGCATAAGAGACGCAAGGCTTCAAGAGATTCGCAATAACGGCGGCATTGGGGTTGACTGGTGGGAGTAGCCATGTTTTTCATAAGATAGATACATGTATTTGTGTCCAACATATATTTCACGCTCGTGCCTCCAAGGCCATTGTTTCTCTTGGGGTATCGGGCGTGTTTTCTTGTCTTGCTAATTGTATCGACTCAAAAAAATCTTCTGTAAAGTTACCAAGACTAGAGAAAAATATATTTTGGTCAAGGAGTAGGAGTATATTGTCGCATATACTGCAATCAATATTACTACAGTATCCCAAACAACTTAAGCAAGTTAAACTCCAACCCCAGCTACCCCCGCTCCCCAGCCATACTATGATGCATCAACTGAGAATGCACCATAGCCTTCCCGCGCCTACTTGGCTTGATATAAGTGCCATCTGTCTGCTGCTCGCGCCTTTTAACATTATCTCCAAGGGAAAGTTCAATCTCGCCGATAAGTTCGGCTTTAAGTTCACCATCCTCGATTGGGAACATCACTTCAACACGTCTATCCAAATTGCGACTCATCCAGTCCGCACTGGCAAGGTACACCTTTGCAGCCCCGCCGCCGCCAAAGATAAACATCCGATTATGCTCTAGATACCGGTCAACAATACTCGAGACGCTGATATTCTCACTAACACCCGGCACGCCAGCCCGCAGACAGCATATGCCCCTAACCAGCAGCCGAATCCGCACTCCAGCAGCAGATGCCCGATACAAGGCCTGTATCATTTCAACATCGGAAAGCGAGTTCATCTTGGCCGTAATAGTCCCGGCACCACCAGCCTTTACATACTCAATCTCTTCTTCAATAAGCCGCAAAAAAGTAGCACGCAATGTAACTGGCGCAACGGCAAACTTCTGCCAATCGGTAGTCTTAGAATAACCGGTCAATACATTAAACAAATTAGACGCATCCTGGCCAAAGGGCTCTTTACATGTAAAATACCCCGTATCGGTATAAATTTTAGCAGTGGTTTCGTTATAATTGCCAGTGCCAAGATGCATATACCTGCGAATAGCACCCTCTTCCTGGCGCACAACAAGGCATATCTTACAATGGGTCTTAAGCCCAACAAGCCCGTAAATTACATGTACGCCGGACTTTTCAAGCAGCCGCGCCCAGTTGATATTATTTTCTTCATCGAAGCGGGCTTTAAGCTCTACCAGCACGCTAACCTGCTTGCCGTTTTCCGCCGCCTCAATCAGCGCGTTTATAATCGGCGAATGACCGCTTACCCTATATAGAGTCTGCTTTATTGCAAGCACCCCAGGGTCGGCGGCGGCCTCCTGCACAAACCGCACAACAGAGTCAAAAGACATATAGGGATGATGCACCAGCACATCCCTGTTTTTTATCACATCAAGCATACTAGGCTGCATATGAAAATCTGGCGAAGGCTTAGGCACCTTTGGCACATGTCGCAAGTGTGCAAACTTCTTTGCCGTTGCAAAACTCATCCAGCGGGTAAGGTCTAAAGGTCCGCTGATTTCATATATCTTATCAGGTGTTAAATCCAGCGTCCGTGTTAAAAATGCCATAGCAGGCTTGCCAAATCCCCGCGAAACCTCGATTCGCACAGGGTACCCCAGCCGCCGCCCACGAATAGACCGGGTCATCTCGTCAAGCAAATCATCGGTATCTTCTTCGTCAATGATAAGGTCAGAGCTGCGTGTAAGCCTCATAAGCCCGGTACGCGTAACCGTATGCCCAAGAAACAGCCGCCCAATATGGGCAAGTATAATATTCTCAAGAAGCATAATATGATGCTCGCCCTCGGGGGCAGGCAACTCGAAAATACGTGAGACAACCGTAGGCACCTGCACAACCGCGTAAAGTGGCCCATGGCCGCTATCCTCAACGATACGCCAGCGGCCTTCGGTTTCAAGCCATTCTACAGTGCGCACCGGCACAGTTTCATCTGCCGCAAGCTCTATAAAAATATTAACAGACCGGTTATTTAGCGTAGGAAAAGGCCTGCTTTGGTCGATTGCCATAGGCGTAAGCACTTGATACAGTACGTCATTGAAGTACGCATCCGCATGTGCCTTTTGCTTTGGCGTAAGTTCCGGGTAAGTCAAAAGCCGTATGCCCTCTTTTTCCATTGCAGGCACAAGGCTGCGGGTAAAGCAGTTGTACTGGCGGTTCATCATCTCATGTACCTTACGTGATATTGCCGTAATTTGCGCCTCGGGGGTAAGCCCGGATGCGTCGGGTAGGGGGCTTTCGCTTTGTAGCAAAGATGCAACCCGCACCATAAAAAACTCGTCCAAATTGGAGGCAGTAATCGCAAGAAACTTAAGCCGCTCCATTAGCGGGTTGGTTTTATCCTGTGCCTCTTCCAGCACCCGCTCGTTAAAGGCAAGCCAGCTAATCTCCCGGTTTAAGTATAGGCTAGGGTCTTTTAGATTCATTATTGCCTCCATTCGTTATGCCCATGGGGTATGGTATCTGAGTAAATTATTTGATAAAATGCAGTGTCCGCTGGTTTTGATGATTTTGGATAGAAGCGATCCTCTCCAATTTTGACAACTTTGTCAACTGCGATCAAAAAGCCCTTCAAACCAAGGCGTGGTGCAGTGTTTTGATGTTTATGCATATGTTTTAGCAATTTGAGTATGAAAGGAGTAATCTTTTGCACAGTCGTACCATAGTAATGTCGGCGATGTTCATTGCCCTTATATTTATATCAATTTTTTTCCTAAGTGTGCCCAATGGGTTTGGAGGAGTTATTCATTTTGGGGACTCGTTAATCTTTGTGGCGGCTACATTTTTGCCCTTTCCCTTTAACATACTAGTAGCCGCATTAGGCCCCGGCCTTTTTAATCTGGCAAGAGTCCCAATCTGGTTCCCGTTTACAATCGTGATTAAACCAATAATGGCACTATGTTTTACAAATAAATGCGAGAAGATACTCGCCCCAGTCCGTAACCGAATTGCACCCTTTGTTGCAGCTACAATCAATACCGTTTTATACTTTTTCGCCAATATGTTTCTATTCGGCGGCTGGGCAGCGGGCGTTGCGGCCTTGCCTGGCTTACTAATACAAGGGGCTGGCAGTATTGTGTTTTTCTTTGTTTTTGCGGCGGCACTGGATAGGTTGCGGATAAAAAAGTTGTTAAATTTATAGCAATTATTTCTTCGTTGCAACTAATCGAACAAAACCGATATACTCCCCCTTATCCGTTTCAAAGATATCAGTTTCATCCGGCCATCTGCTATAGCCGGAAGCAAGCAAAGCCCTATCAAAGCGCAGCCAAAGGTCACAACCCCCCGGCAAAGTATCCGCAGCATCTATAGATACAAGCCCGTCTTTTTCCCACAACTGCCTCCACCATAGTAAGGACTTCCATGTCCATAACTCGTCACCCAAAAACTCTTGAATATAGTCGGGAACATCCCCGTCTACTTCCTTCACATATCCCGGAACAATCATGCCAATCTGCCCACCAGGGCGCAAAAACTGAAGGATATTTTCCAAGTATGCCTCATCTTGGCCAAAATAAATATAGGCATCCACACAGATAATTGCATCGAAAAAACCTTGCGCAAAAGGCAATTTCCGCGCATCGGCCTTTACAGGAATTATTAAGTCTTGGACACCGTACTCCCTGGCATTATTCCATCTGATTTCGGGGGTAGTCCATCCTTCCCACTCATCAAAATCCACGGCATATACCTGCACACCATACTCACGGGCAAGAAAGACGCTGGTTATGCCCTTCCCGCAACCAATATCAAGTACACGCATACCCGGTTTTAGATCAAAAGGCTGCGCCAAAAACTCTGTAAGCCAAAGAGGATGCGGCCCCATTTCATTTTTCATAATCCAGGTTGGGTTATAGTTATTAGAGCGCGGAAAGTGTTTGCTATAGAAGATATCGGGCTCGGGCTTAACTTGATTACACATGCTATTCCACCTTAAGAGTTATTTAACGGCGTTATTTTTCGGCGATTTATAAAGTGTTCCAGCCACCCCATACTCATCATGTCACAAATAGGATAATATAGTCAAGAACAATGCAGCCAAAGCGCAATTATTTATCTAGTTGTGCTTCTGCTTCAAAAATCAGCATGCTTCTTGCTGTTTTTGAAGTAGATTAGCACATCTTGTAAAATAATTTTCGCAAGGAGGTACATATGAATACAGTAATCATTCACGGAAGCCCACGCAAAGGAAACACATATCACGCAACAAAAATATTCATAGACGAACTTAAAAAATGCGGTGATGTCTGTTGCACAGAATTTTTTATGCAAGATGCCCTTCCGGCGTTTTGCACAGGATGCACACTATGTATGAGGGGTCAACTCGAAAAATGCCCAAACGCGCAATTAGTCAGCCCAATACTAAGCGCGATTCTTAAGGCCGATGCACTAATTTTTGCTACACCACACTATGGCGCGTGCAGTATGCCGGCCTCCATGAAAACCCTATTTGACCACCTAGATTTTCTAGTGCTTCCCGTATCCCCAAGGGCTGAAATGTTTAATAAAAAAGCCTTTATAATCTCAACTGGTACAGGCTCAACCGCCGCGCTAAAGCCCATAAAAAAGGTTTTAATGCACTGGGGGATAAACCGGGTCTACACCTATGGCATCCGTATGTATACAAACATATGGGGAAAAATGCCTCAAAAAAAGCAAAAGCGATACGAAAAATCCCTGCGTCAACATGCGCAAAAGTTCTACAAAGCAAAAAAAGGATACCCATATCTTTCGACAATCATCTTCTACCACATGTCAAAGTTTGTAGTAAAAAAATATATCGGCGAAGGGAATTATCCTTATGAATACTGGAAAGAAAAAGGGTATTTAAAGAAGCGTCCATTCTGAAAAAGTTATAGAAAAGTTATAATACAAGGAGCGATTAAGATGACATGCGTTGAGAATGAACATGAGATTATCATGCAAGAATCCCCACGAATATCATCACAAGAACCCCCTCAAGAGCCCCAAGAGCCAATATCAGAACCACCGGAAAATGATATTTCAAATGGTATCATCCAGATGTTTTCCGACTATCAGCGTATTATATTAGTCGGGATAGTGCTTTTATTTATTACGCTTACATTTGACTTTAGAACAACCATAGTTTTTATTGAGCCTATTACACCACCAGAAACATATGTCGCTACAGATGTTTCGGAGTATTCACAAGATGGGCTTCCGCTAGTTTTGCCATTTCGTTATTTTTCCCCACAACCGTTCACAGAGGTCACACTATCCGGCTATGCTTATATCCTTGACGGTTCATTTCATGGGTTACCCGTTAATATAAGTGCCGTTTTTGAGATACTGTTACCAGCTATAGCTGTGGTGGCCTTTATTTTGCTAAAAAATAAAATTAAGGGCAGCGAGCTAATAGTGCTAATTTCAGCAATTGTTGGCCTGGGTTTTGGATTGTTGCAAATCAGTGGCATAAACTTACTCAGCATACTGCGTCCCGAAAGAGGCTTGCGGTTTTTTATTTTGATCTGGGGTGTAATAGCTTCCTTTGCTTTATGGGAGTACATTCGAGTCACTGTAAAGACATCATCAGAGGATGATAACAATATCCCGGCCTGGAACTTCGAAAAATCAGCTAGCAAATTACATGGGATTAGCTACTTTGATGCTTTTTTCTTGCGATTTTTAATAAATCATATACTTATGTTGGGTGGAATTGCGTTACTGTATTTCTCTTTGAGTTTAAACTTCTATGTATTTCCATCTCCGGCCTATCCCTTTGCCGATGCACGTACCGGTTATTCTTTGCTTTTGCTTAGAGTTGTTAGAGGCTTTGGCAGATTTGAGATACTCTTCACCTTTAGGGATTTTATGCGGCTACTGGTTCCTCTTGCGACTGTGACCGTCTCAACGTTGCTATGCAGAAACATCAAGTACGGAAATCTCATTGTATTAATAGCATCAATTGTTGGGCTTTGCTTTGCTATATCCCCTCTAGCGAGGAATATCAATACCATGGAGCATATTGGAATGGGCCAATGGCTTTTCATTGCATTATGGATACCCGTCACTGCATTAGCGATATTGGAGTATAGAGGAGTGCATATTTTTGAAAAATCAAATCCTTCCTTCGAATCAATCATCAGTGGTGGTGACAGCATTCACGAAAATAATTGTGAAGATAATTAGATGTGGTGACTATTGCTTAAGGGTCTTGCCTGGAATATATATCCAGAATCCCTTGCTGACATGTAAAAAACCCCGAAAATTGGGGTTTTTCCATTTTTGATAAAGGTTGTTGTGCGCCTTTTTGCGGCGGCAAACTGCAAGAACTGTATTCATTTCATTTTAAAGTATTGACAACGCATAAAATGCTATGCTATTATCCTAACACTGTTAAGTTAACAATGATAAGTTCAAGGAGGAGTTATGAACAATAAACCATACCATCACGGTGACTTACGCACCGCATTGATTGAAAATGCGATTGAAGTGATTGACAAAAAGGGAGTCGAATCACTCTCACTGAGAAAAGTAGCAGCCGCATGTGGGGTTAGCGAAGCAGCCCCCTATTCGCACTTCGCAAATAAAAATGAGTTGATGGCCGCCATTAAAAGCCATGTCACAGACAAATTTGCAGACGCACTAAAGAAATCGATCAAAAGTACAGAAGGGCTTGAAGGGCTAGTTAATTTGGGCTGTGCATTTATTATGTTTTTTGCACACAACCGACAGTATTTTGAATTAATCTACTCCCACTTAGATATCAAGGCTGGTGGGGACTATAGGTACGAGCCCTATGACATTATAACAGATTACGTGTTACGGCTCTTTGATAACATGGATTATCCAAAAGAGCTACGCCAAAAGACCTTTATTTCTTATCTTTCCTTTGTACAAGGTCTGACTATGTTCACCCTCATAGGCCCTGACAGAGATGATGTTACTGCAATGGAAGAAAGGGCGAG
>Ga0123355_10003965_pt1 | contig 21423 bp, 13 predicted proteins | sample TergutEmb28metaG_3_FD_89872 | JGI IMG/M metagenome (GOLD analysis project Ga0123355, IMG submission 89872) | Embiratermes neotenicus P1 segment gut microbial communities from Petit-Saut dam, French Guiana - Emb289 P1 | ecosystem: Host-associated > Arthropoda: Insects > Digestive system > Gut ...
CCAACCAGATCACTAATAGTATCTAACACACATTCCTTTATATTTTTCCACTGCACTTCGACATTTCCACTGTCACATTCAGTTGCACAGAGTTTCTCTTCTAGAGTATCCTGCACTCTTTGTCGTTGAACATATAATTTCTGTATATAGGAACTATTATTGTTTCTTTTCACTCTTCAGGTATTCTTTCCTCCATCCAAATTTGTCTTACTAGTCCATAAATTCTATTCAATAGTTTATTTCCTCCGTGTTTTATTAATTCCGGGTGTATTCCATCAGTTCCAGCCACCTTGTTATTTTTTTAAATTTCTCATTGTCTTTTTTACATCTTCTATAGTAAGTTCTGCTTTAACTTCGTTAATTTCTCTATTTCCTATTTTAATTAATTCCTTTGGTTCTTCTGTGATTGGTAATTTATCAAAATATCCTTTCCACATTTCTGCTTTCTGTTTAGTATTCATTGCCAATTCTCCTTTTTTGTTCCTAATCATTTTAAATTTATGTTGATATCCTTCTTAAATTGGTTTATTGTGTGATACATTTTCCTTGCGTTGTTATGCTTTTGATCTTCTTCTGTTGATTCTATTACATTCTTAATGTATAACTTTTTCTTGTTCCTAATTATTTTGTGTGCTTCTGTTCTTTTATGGTGATACTCCTGCTCTTCATTCTCCCTTCTTCCTTCTATTAACCACTTTTCTCTCACTTTCTTCATTTCTTCTATTGCAGTTTTCCATTCCTCATCATAGCATCTATTATTTACTGTCTGTGTACTTTCATCCTTTTCTATTCACTGTTGTTTTGTTTCTTTGATTATTATTTTAATGTTTTCCCATTTTTCATTAATATTATTGTCAATATTACCTTCATCTTCCATACTGTCCAATATCTCGAACCTATTATTAAGTTCTATAGCATATTCTTGTTTCCACTTTGAATTTTGAAAAATACCCATTATTTTTCTGTCTTCATTATATTTCCTTTCAGATTTTACCCTTCATTTCACCTTAAAGTTTATCTTCAATAAGTTGTGATCTGATCCAATGTCTGGTCCCCTTAGTGCTCTGATGTCTGTTAGTGCACTTCTAAATGTTACTAATTAAGATATGATCTATTTGATTTGCACCATGTATGTATTGCATAATCATTCAACAATAACTAAGCCCTGCTATGCACAGTGTGCCTTCAGTACACAAACCAACCAATTCACTTTATCATCATGACTACTAGCGCTGCTGAGAAAGTGTTTTCCATTGATGGTGATGCATACTTCAAAAACTAAATGTCTCAGGACATACACTGTATATAACATTTCCAGCTTATTTTTTGTAACTAGGAATCACAAGACAGAAAGTTTGTGCACAAATTTCTTTTCATCCCGTTGCTGCATCACATGTCACAAGAAAAAGATACAGGTGTATCTCAGAGGTATCAAAGATGTAGATGCATCCTGGGCATACCCACAACTCAGATATAAATGAATTTCATTCATCACAAAACACAAAAGTAAATGCATCTCATGCATCACAAAACACAAGACAGAAAGATGAAAATATGATTCAAAGATGCTAGAGGAAATGTCAGAGCATAACACACCATATTCAGAAAAGACAGGCACCCCATAAGACTCAAATTATGTAAGCTCAAACTATCATATACTTTTCCATGACCCATTTTCAATTTTTATTTTCAGAATTTTTTTTTTCCCCCCCACTGCCTTATACAGTGTACCTGTAATTATTTTTCAAATTTTCACAGAATTATACTTTGCTTTGTATCTCAGTACAAAGTAACGGGACTAATGGTTTGCATGCGCACATGCACAGCGGACAGTGGGTTAAATTCCAACACATGTGAAAGGTGAGTTACTAAAGATTTTCATAACAAAATCCATATGCAAGACATAAATCAGGGAGTGTTTGCACCTATGAATAGTACAGTTACAGGCCATACTCCATGGACAGATAACACTACAGTGGACTAATCACATATATCGTTATTTTATTAACAGGGTACTTGCAATTTCATAGTGTACGTGATGCCAAAATTTAGCCATTATATGTCAAGCAGATGGATATATGCCAATACAAATAAGAAAGTACCAATTAAGTTAAACTACTTTATTTCCTCCAGCTTGGGGCATGTCTTGTAAGACAAATGATTACTAAAATACTACAATGGTCTACAAGGAAAATTCATCAAGCAAGTTAATATGTAATTAGACACAGTATGAGCCACTGATTCCAAATCTGTATTTAGTTTTTCTCTGGTATGTGTGATTTTTTATATGAGGCAGGGGGCATGACTATTTTCAATTGAAAACTAGATTGAATACTTTTATTTACATAATATTCTCATGATTTTTTTTATAACTGATCACAGACTGGCGAGAAAATGCTTACCAATTCGTTCAAAATTATTCACAGATGTAACAAGAAAATGTTTGTTCTTTATTAGATATGCTACATTACCTAACATACAGGTATGATTGAAGCTGCTCTTAAAAATTTCAATATATCTTGTTCTATGTAATGGCAAGATTATACCTATTGCTTTTGGTTAATGTATATATGCTTTCTACATGTAACTAACACAATTTTGCGAACATGCCTAAAAATAGCTGAAGGAAATTGCATAATGAGGAGCTTCATAATTTGTACTAAACCTAATACAGAATGAGCACACACACACACACAATAAAAACTCAACACTTTCAAAATTATGCGGAAAACAAATACCATATACTTAGAACTTCATACCTACATCAGTTAACACAGAAATTCTAAAAAGTTTTGTTTCAAATGATCCAAGTCACAATTTTTGAGAACTGCTGCCACTACATGCTGCTAGATTTGAAAATGGTTAACCCCACAACAAAAAAGTTGGTGTGTTGTGCAGGTGGGAAAGACAGAGTCAGCAACAGCTGTATAACATACATTCTGCACACAATTTCAGATGGTACAACTTGGTGCACCAATTTTTGAGGACTACTATGAAAAAAAGCCCAAACACAGGCCAAAGTTGATACAGAAGGCAGACCAGGATGGACATTATCAAGATGATATCACACAAAGACCTTCCAAACTTACAAGACTCATCCAAGTCATCCTGCAAGAGTTTCATGAACACCTGTCCACAAACCAAGGACAGCAGGCATACAACCACTCTTTCCATGCAAGAAATTGAAAATGCACTCACTTGCTGTACAAAGATGGTATGGATTTCTTATATAAAGGAGACAAGATTTCAAAATGCATCAAGAGTGCTCTGAGTTGGAAGAAGGCTGCAACAGTCTCCTCTCTTACCAAGTCATGCATCAGATGATATCACCAGCTGGACATAATTTCACAAGACTTGTAGTATTAGCAGAGCACATCAGGCTTCATCATGCTCCTAACATCATACATTCTTCAACGATACCGAAGTCAGTTCTGTGTCAAGCGTTTAACTTGCTACTGTTGTAAGATGCAAGCTTCACAACAGCTCAAGGGGGAGCTACCACCGTTTCTAATCCATCCCTCAAGACCATTTCTCATGACTGAGATAGACTAAGCTGGTCCCATCTTGCTGTGGCTGGGAACTCGACAGAGTAAAACCACAACACAGGGCTATATCACCATCTTTGCCTTGCTTCTAAGGCTGTCCATGTAAAGGTAGTCAAAAGGCTGACTACTGAATCATTCATTGAGACTCGAGAAGCTTAACTGCTCACCACGGGAAACCTAAGACAATCCACTCTGATAATGACACCAATTTCCAGGGTACATTACACTAAGTGCATGAAGTATACAACCTGCTTCAGTTTTCTGTATAAATTGAAAATATACAGAACTTCTTGTACCATGAAGGATGTGAATGGAAGTTCATTCCACACATGGACCGCTCTTTGATGGCCTATGGGAAGTGTCTGTGAAATCCATGAAGTATCATTCATGACCTTCTGTTGGTTCAAAGGTTGTTACTAGAGAGGAACTCTATACATTGCCATCATAGATACAGGCATGCTTGGATTCTGGACATTTTTTTAATTGGTGAACCACTCGCCCAATTACACTCTACTGATTTGACTAATATCAAACGTAACAAGCTTTTCAGGTGGTACACATTTAAAAAACTATACCAATTTTCACAGCACTGGTCATCAGACTACTTGATGGAACTCCAGCAATATCACTGTTGGCACAGGCCAACCCCTAACCCACACGCAGGAGATGTCATACTGCTGAAGGAGGACAACACTGCTCCTGCACATGGGCCCATCGCTATCATCACTGATGTCTATCCAGGATCTGATGGCATCATATGGGTCATCACTTTCCAAACTTCATGAGGAACCTTCAGAAAAACCCTTACAAAAATTTTCCCTCTACCACTTGCCGCTACCAAGTTTAACCTTGCCAGCTGGGAGTTGGAAGTATGTTATGGCTCAAGTCAAAACCTGTGTAGTAATAGTTATAGTGCTATTGCCAATGCTGCAAGGCAGGTGTTACGCCATCCTGGTGAGCTCTTGCAATGCCAGACTTTGTCTGGATGCGTGTGACTGGATTAAGTACGCCAGCATCTCACCACATAGCAACACAATTTTTTTCTTGTTCTGCAATAAGGCAGTGTTCTCTGTTCATACCAAACCACAAGGGCAATTATTCTTATCATGAATTGTATTACAACCAACAAGTTAAAACATTCTAGTAAATTGTAACTATTAAGTGATATACTATAACAATATGCCTTCTGCAATCATATGAAAGTTGATTACATGTGCTTGGTGTTGGTCTGTGTTTGAGTGGGTATAGTACATGTAAAGTGCTACAAGGTGTGTTACAGAACAAGTACATGTGTAATTGTTGCTTATTTTTGACGCATGTCATTGATGACCACAACAGTGAACTTACCAAAAATGTAAATGAACAAGCCCTCATAATTAGTTGGATGAATAATTGACATAGCGTCAATTCCAGCAAAGCCAGTGAGTTCCCACTGCAACTGCCAGTTGCACCAACATTTGCCAAATGCAGAATATACAGACTCTTTTATTGTACAGCATCATGCAACAGTAATCACCTGGGTCATTTGAAACATAACTCTAAGAGTTTCACCACGTGATGTATGTGTGAAGTTTAAGGTTTATTCTCGATCACTGTGAAAGTGTAAAGCTGTTTTATGACCACCCGATATTGGTAGAATGATCATATCAAGGAGATGGACAGGGCATCTAGAATATATGGGAGGAATTATAAATGCATATAAAATATGTCATGCAGTCTGAGTGTAGTGACCACTATGAAAAACTAAGTATGGTTTGCTTTGATGTTAGGATACAATGACATTGTACAATCATAACAAAAAACTATAATGTTAAGATATACTGCAGGGTGCAATCATAACAAAAAAGTTCCAATGTAATGACACAATGACATTGTGCAATCAAATCAGTTACCACATAAAGATACACTGACACCGTGCCATTAAAACAAACATTTCAAAAGTAAAGATACAATGAGAATGTGTAATCACAACAAATGGCTCTAATACAAAATATAATGACTCTGTAATCACAACAGACTGTTCTAATATAAAGATATAATGACACTGATATACTGCGCTATCAGAAACATTTTTTCTAATGTAGAGACACTGCGCATCAAACATTTCTAATGTAAAGGTATAGTGAAACAACCATCAGCTACACCTCTACAAATGCTAACTATTCCACTATAGTTTACATTATTTCAAATGTGTTAATTCTATTGAGAAAAATGGAAACAGAACCTGAAAAAAATATCTTGCATCCACAGGGAATCATAAGATAAATCTGTGCAGTGGGAAAGTCTATACATAATTTACCTTGAAACCACTAAGTGACATAAACGTCTGGAGCGCTGCAACATTCCGAAAGACATGACAAGTTACACCATAACATTAGTATCCTCCCCAATACCATATCCATGTAGCACAGACAAAAGCTGTGTCATATAGTGTCTTGTTAACTCCAATGCTTTACATAATTTAAAGTATATGCATATCTCTTCAATTTGTGTTGTTATACCTCAACCTGCCATCCTGTGTGACCTGAAGCATATTCAGAGATTGAATCCGCTAAACGCAACCACACACTTCTGAATTTGCTACACGAAGGGACTGTACTACAGTGGGGCAGTACTACATAGCTTAGCTTCCAAAGTACTGCACAGTGGGATGTTGCTCCACATCACGTTGACATGTGCAACACTGGAAGTAAAGTTAAATAATTTAATAATGTCTTCTTGAATGTGATGCCATATAGTCTGGCAGCTAGTTACCAACACTTCAGAGAATACAGCTGTCTACTTCTTCAGAGAGAATAATTTGTTGAGCTACTAATGATGTATTTGATTCTGCTTTCAGAACATAAATAGTATTTACTTTTCCTGATGTGTGAAATCAGCATGCGCTTATAAATACATTAATTTATTAGCCAACTCTTTGTAAATGCCAAAGGCATTTGTGAGGCAAACATAATGGAGAATTACAAGCAATGACAGCAAGAAGCAGCACTTCATGCAGTTAAGTCAGGAAGGGCTATCAGACAAGTCAGTCAAGCAATTAGCAACACAGAAACTTCAGTGTAACTGCAACTGAAAACCAGATGTACTACGGCTTCTAAGCTAGACAGAAGGGCTACACTTGACAAGCAAAAAGCAAGAGAGGCTAAGAGTAGTAACCATAGGATTTAACAAATCCTCAAAACTGGCCAGCAACAAATGCCATTGTTTATGAAAGCAAATTCAACAACTAGCCTAATGAAGCCAGAAAACACAAGCATCAGTAGAACCAGTGTTTTCAATCAATGTGCACTGAATAAATACTTAGACAACCTAGGGCTCACTAGTTAAGGAGAAACACAAGTTAACTGAAAGTAAAATTTTAATACACCTGTAGATGAAACAGGAATATCTACTGTTCAAAAACCTATTTAAATTCTATGGCCAAAGGGCCAAAGCAGTTTCTTGCAGCAGTGACTTGGCAACAAGGGAAGAATGTAACAGTTTCATGTGCAGAAAGTGCTGCTGGTAATTTCATTCCATCTATGTGAGCTTATCCCAGATCACAGGCATCCTTGCAGCTTGAAAAGAATGGTCCTGTTGGAGCCATTTATTCAAGTTCCAAAAATTGATAGTTTAACGAAGAACTGTTCTTCCAGCAGCTTCAGCATTTCGGTGGTTGTGGCACAAAATCTTATGATGATCCACCGTTTCCTATACTGGACAATCATGCATTTTGCTCTGAACCTGTATTTATTGCAGAGATAATGAAAAAACTGTCTCCATTCCACCTCACACCTCTCACCATTGACAGCCATGTTATCTCATAATGTGTGGACCCCTGAAAGTTGATTTCAACGGAAAGTGTTATCTACATACCTGAGAAGATGTGGGTGTGAAAAAATTATGCACTACCAGTTGACTGAAATATTCAACAAAGCCTATATAAATAATGCTAATATGGAAGGTTCAGAGCTGTAGGTGTTCACCTTCTAAACCCAGAAAGGTTCAAATAAATTGACTTTAAAACGAATGAGACAAATACAATTATGAACAGAGAATCTGAAGGAGAAATGAATCCAATAATGTTTGTGACAATACAACTCAGTACATAAAACATGGGCCACCTAAGCCACAGGCTGGTTTTTCCAGAACTTTGGGACAGACCTTCTGCCTACAGCAAGTATAAGCACAAACAAGTCAAATGTCAGACAGAAAAATTTTGAAATCTGGACAAAAATGCCTATGAAAATGAGACCTTAAGGTTTATAAGAAAAAGGACAAATTAAAAGAAATGGAGAAGATATTATGTAGAATCAGTGAAAGAGAAACTGCCATGAGAAGCATCAGTAAAAGTGGATCTATAGAAGGAAACAAAGATTAGGAACAGCAAATCTGAGAAATCTAAATTGATGAAAAGGAGCTAAGTGATGATGAGCTTTATGAAACTAATACCTCTCATATCGATGTATGTTCAGTCTGCAGAAAATGAAGTAAGGAAAGATGGTACATGTTAAGCATTTGCGAATTTTGTGTATTGATTAATACTGGTACATGTGTGTAAGCTGTTCATAATGTTCTCACTAAGAACATGGTAATTGGTACTCTCCAAAGAATACCTGTGATTTGTATATCAACAAGGGACATGAGAGCAGCAAATTGTCACAAGGTTGTAAAACTTGGTGCAATAATTACTTTTGTGATCTGCACACATGTATGACATAATTTCAGATTCACTGTTCTTATCACTAATGGTACTTGTCAATTAACGATATTTTCTTATTTTTTCTTGATCATCATCATCTCCTCCTCCTCCTTCTTCTACACTGTCCTCCTCCTCCTGCTTTTTTCCTTCTTCATTGTTCTCTACTCTTCAATCATCATCATCATCATCATCAAACTTCAGTCCTTGAAAGTCCTCACAAATTCTGTTTAATATACTTTTGTCAAAATGAAAGCATTAATAAAAGTAAGCGGAAGTACAGAGCAAATTGTGCAATGCCACCCTGTGAGTGGGGCTATTCTGCACAACTATATTACTTAAGTATTTGCTTTTTTCTCGTGTATGTGCGTGTTTTTTTAATTCAAAATCAAAGCTGGATATTAGATAGCACAGAAAGCCACTGGAGAAGAAGGGGTAATATTGTTGTAATAATATCTGTAATCCTGTGGCTGGTAATGACATTTTTGCTTAAGTAGAAGAATTTGACCACATTTCCCCTTCAACAGCTCAAGCAGAGTTGTAACATTAAAAAAAAAAATCAGAAGATTACTGTGGGCCAACCATCATTTAACACACTACCAACTTTTAATTAGCCCTTTGAAGCTAAATTCACCTATTATTAAATAACCATGTTCCCAGCTCACAGAAAAGTCTTCGCTACAAGGAGTGAACAGTTCATGCTGTCTAGGGAATAATCACCATTTACTGCAAAAATCATCCATGGTAGGGATAAATACCTGACAGTTTTTGAAATGGAATACTGAGTACAGTGTACTCATTCACAGCTTGAACACATACATGAAACTTGATTCGAGGACTTCTTTCATTTGAAGAAAGGATAAAACATAGATTTATGGACACGGCAAATTGCATCAATGTCTGATTAAAATAACATTACAGTGTTTAACAATAAACTGATTTTAAGGTTTTTGATATTTTAATCTTCATTATAATTTCAATCACATATGTAGAATCTTTTCCACATAAGTTGATGCATAAGCTGCACATGTCGAAAAACTTGCAAGATCACAGAAGATGGTCAACAGCTGAGGCCAAAACATGTTGTAGCAATAATCAGCAATAATTAGCAAATGAAAACATTGTGCAACAAGTTGGTAGTAAAATATTATGTTAATAACATAGTTGCACAGAAAATGTACAATATTAAATCACTGTTTTAAGTTGGAGATGCTGTAAGGATATGTCTCATACCGTCTGGCCTTCAAGTTACTTCACAGAAAAAATTCACTGCCAAAAGATCAGAAAATAAGCAACGAGGCCAGTTAAAGTCTTTGCAGTGGTAAGTCACTGTAGAAATATCACTGCATTGCTCAGTGCTCTCAAGATCCCTGTAGAGTTCTCTCTGGCACTTGACATGACATTTTGTTGTTTAAAGAGAGAACTGTGGTCATGAAGTTGTTTATTACAACATGATTAATTACAGCAACAAGGCATGTTGCACCTACTCATAATACTCTGTTACTGTGTGTATCACAATGTTATAAAGGTGAAGCAGTGACAGATTCAAGAAGAATATATTGCCCATATTCTCTACATATGTTTAAGGGAAAGAACATCATATTGCAAAGTTGTTATCAGTTGGCTCTCCAACGCTTCCAGACACTTAGCACAAAAAAGAGTTGAAGTGTTCACTGAATGTTATACTGTAATTTGAATAATCAGTCATTCAAAACTGAAATTATGCACCAACTAAATGAACACGACAAGGCATATCATGTAATATGAAAACAATTACTGAACTTGTTGCAGAAAATTCAGGCATACTGAATACATTCCTGATGTCAGATGAGACACATTTCCATCCAACAAGTTATATATACAAACAACATTTTCAATAATGGGATCCAAACAACCCCTGCAGACTGTAAACATCCTCTCCATAGCTTAGCTTATACATGGCAATGTGGTGTGCAGTGTTTTCCTTCAGCATTATTAGTCCTTGTTTCTTTGTTAATGATACAGAATAAGTTGACTGACAATGCTGGACAATATGAAGTTGTGCTTGAAAATTCCTAGCTAATAAACAGCATCAACAGGATGGAGCCCCTGCACACTGTGCATAGTTAAGCATAAATGTTCTGTGCCATATATTTCTACAGTGACCCATTTTTCACTACAGAATTGTTGGCCTTTTTGCTCACCTGATCTTTTGGTAGCCGAGTTTTTCTGTATGGCTAATGGCCAAGTTGTGTCATACATGTCACAGGAGCATTCCTGTCTTAAAACAGTGAATATGGCAGTGTGCTGAAGCCATCACAAATGACTTGCTGCAGCGTGTAATGACCTCTTTGCCGGTCCAATTCAAGAGCTCAGAGGTGGTAAAGGTCACCTGAAAAATGTAAATTTCAAATGCTGATGGTTACAGTGAACTCGTCACTGAGTTATGAATGTATGTATATAACTGTTCATAAATAACACCTCTTCTTTCATTAGTTACTTCATTTCCAAAACCACCATTTGTTTCTGCCACTTCTGTCAGTAAACTGAAAAGTTTCTTAACATTAGAGCAAGTATCACACAGTTACCACTGTGCTCTGAAGTGTTCATCATTCACTGCACATGTTTCAGTACTAATTAACTCTAGTATGAGTAAACTAAGTCATCCAGCATTTCATTCCTTTGTAACTCCACAGTACGTGTATTTCAAAGTGGATGACACACTTCTATATTCTATAAGACACACATCACTTTGTTCGTTCTTTAGTATGATGCTCACATACACAACCTGGCAATCACTGCTCTTCTCAGAAAGATTTTCTACAATGTGCTCACATATAATTCTGCACCTTCATTTCAAATGCATATAGATGCATGAATCCATGCCAGACAACATGGTTGAAATATCCAGTCTTCATTCCTGCATTTACTGATGTTGGATTCTGGTTTAGTGATACATCAATGCCAAGTATGCAATTATATCGAATACATACTGAATCTCAATACAAAAGTATCTTCCTTACTAACAAACATGCCTTAATTTCTGCCCATTAGCTTTATCATACACAATTCCCACGTACACAACCCTAAAAAGAACCAACAAATTCTGTACCAAATATTCTCCTGTAACACTGCAACGAACTAAAAATGCACAGAACCAACGCGTACGTTGATACTGACAATACAAAATGCAGCAGTTGTATCATTTTAAAAAGGAAAGAATACGCGTTTGTATAAAAGCAAAATGAAAAGAACCTATACGAGTATAATTACATACTGGGTTCTTTTCAGCACATATACATACCTGGTTCTTTTTAAGAGTCGACATTGGAATTTGACACTCCGTATAAACGAGTGATTACACGGTATTTCAGACCCAGAAGTCGACAACAAAGATTTTACAAACTGAAAAAATATCACACGTGGGAAAGGGCCTTCAAAACTTAATACACATACAAAGAAAATTAAAAAAAAAGGAGAGACAGGCTTCTCACCTCCCACGACAACCAGTTTATATTCCGTCATTTTCATTAATGACAAAGAGAAGGCTACTGCACAAAACTATGCACAGTTAACGCACTGCCGCTTATCTTCAAGAGAACTGGATCTTCTTCATTAGCGAAGTAAAATCAATTTAAATTAACATAATACAACTTTAACCACCAACACCCTCCACTTCGCGCCATTTGCCAGCACCGCAACATGACCACTGCACCCAGGAACTCCTTTCCCCATTACTGTCACCATTGCGCCGCCTTCGCAGTGCTGCTAATCAAAGAAACTAAATATAATAATATCCCATTTATAACAAAATATAAACACAGTAAACCCAATCATCATATCTAGCAAGCTTGCAATACCAAACTAATTTATGGCGACGATGTGTTGCTTGTCAGAAGGAATTTCATTGCGGTATTGGAAACGTCGCTTACTAAGGCGTATAAGGAGTTACTCATTTAGTATTTCTGCCCTACACGGAACATTAGCAATTGTCATACCAACATTAATTAGAGCTGTAAGAAATATTTATATTGTGTTCCTGGGCAGTCAATGAACATTGTTGATTAGTTCACATCGCATTTATACGGAAGTACATCTTTATAACAATTATTTTTCCTGAATGTTTGGGCGTGGTTTTGGACTAAGCAATAAGCAACATGAAACGGTAGCAAACTATATTTGAAAACAACTACGGCTAGCGGAATGTCATTGTTTTCTTACGTACGTTCGACATTTGTATGTGGTGACCACGAATCAGAGGTAAGATTCATATGGCAATAACAAACGCTGCGGCAGTACACACGCTTTGAAAAGCACCCACAAAACTACACGCTCTGTGCTCACAAACGATATCACGGGTTAACTGTCATCCTTGTCACGGATTGTGTATGGTGAATCTGTTTGCTACGTAGTATTGTTGGGTACCTTGGTGGAGGATATTAAGAATGGCGGCGGTGCACAGGGAGACGATTCAGAAACAAATTCAACAGGATTGGGCTAATAGAGAATATATTGAAGTCATTACTGGAAGTATAAAGAAAATTACAGACTTTCTTAACTCGTTCGGTGAGCTCATTTGTACAACACTGAAAGTGCAGTCGTTTCCCCATTGTAGTCGTATGATTGTGCAGCGTAAGGTTATGGTAGCCACTCTCAGAGATCATATGAGACAGAATTAAACACAACTGTGCAGCTGTTTTGTATGTCTCATGCACAGTAAGAATTTATTGTTTTACTTGTATAACGTGCGTTGTTCAACACATTACAACTGGGCTGGACTGTGTTGGTGGCAAGATTAACTCAGTTCAGTGAGAAATTACGTGTAGTTTATGAAAATCCGAAGGTTAATTACCAAGTTAATGGCAGTCAGGCATTGTTCCCAGTAGTGGACAAGATGTATGTAGTCAACATCAGACAGCCATTTTAATATTATCCATTTGCCAAACATACAATTTGCTCCTCAGTCCAGGTTTTCTGACGAGAATTTTTACGCTCTTTTCCTAACATAAAATCATGCTACATGTCAACAAATTTGTAATAATACAAGCATCCAGCCCATTGAAATATCAGTGGACAAATTTGAGAATTCCTGTCTGTAAATGATTCACACAGATAATGCATCCATTAATCCCCTTCTGCGCATCATAATTCTTAAAAACAACATGATATGATATGTGTAGTACTGCCAAGGTTAACTTTATTGCCAAAGGTTGAAGCTGAAATACCAACTAAAGCATAGGTACCTGTTTACTGCTTTATTGACGGCTGATGTGTGTGTATCGATTGCAGTGAAAGTTGACTGCTACATGGAGAAAGATTTTAAACTTCTGCACAACTTTATATGAAATGTTCTAACCTTTTAAATTAGTCTGGCTATGGCCGTTGTACACACGGATGCAACAGTGTTATGCCACTACACAGAAACTCTAAAGTTAATTGCATTTTTATATATGTTTAAAAAAGAAATGTGGCTTAATGAAAGCAGAACATTTGGGTAGACACCATGTACTATGTGAGAATTTGCTGTTTTAATAGCATATAAAAACCTATTCTCATTTAAATAAGTTTATTTTAAATTGCATAAAATGTGCTATGTATGTACATGTGTCTTGCAAACAGATAAGAACTAAGGGTGACAAAAGATGTTAATAGGTTACAACTTTCTTGTTACTGTTTTTGTAATGGGTGTGTTCAGTTCTGTACAAGGTGATGGGCATAATTTGTAAAGCTCCTTATTGTACAATTTTTTACAGCCTCTTGTCACTTTATCCCCCTTAGTACCAAGTTCACTACAGTGTTCTGTTCTCAGATTCCCTCAACCTATTTTCTGCATGTGGTGTTGAGGATAAAGTGTCACTGCCACCCAACACAATAGATATATATTAGCATTTTACATATTTTAATATTTTTATGTTTTTAGTCCAAAGACAACCCACTCTCTACCAAATGTTTTACTGTTGTTCCCAAGTATTTAAACTTTTCTGCATCTTCAGAGCATTTAGTAGCTATCTTTATGTTGTTATTTTTGTTTTATATTCTGAGGACAAGACATGAATTATAATACACTTAGTATTATCTGTCTTTACTTCTGCAGTTACCTTGTTGGTAGCATCTAACAGAACTTTGCTGCTGTTTATGATATATGGTGAATTAGCCATTAGTACTAACAGGCTCTTTATATTGCACAATTTCATCAACTGGCAGCACCCAGCACTGATTCTGAAAGTCTGGCCATTAATTATAGGGGTTGTTTTTTTTTATAGAACATATATATCATGTTACATAAATAGTGGTGAAGAAGGAACAGACAGTGTGGCTGGAAAAATGGTACAGGATATCAAGTGGAAAATTAAAGGTTAGGTCTGTCCAAAAGGTTGGCTACATGTACTGATGTACACACTATATATAACATTTAAATATATGGAAAATTATGATTGCCAGCAACCCGACCCTTTGTTCCTGGGGGGTGCAGATATTGCAACTTCTATGTACTGTGATACATGGCGAAGTAAAAAACTATAACCATTATTATACATATAACTACAGAAGGAACTGAATAAATCACTACATTATTAATATAATCTTCAAACGATACTAAAAGCACCCTAATCACTGATTTGTAGCATACCATACCATACTGACCACATAGGTTGTACTTGTACATGCAGCCCTGCAGTACACAACATTAGCATATTTGTCTCACAAATTAGATACAGTAAAAGCATTCCTATTTTAAAGGTAAAATGTTTTTTTGTATGTATGTGCCAATGTACACAGCATTATATCCCACACACCCTGGTATCATCCCCACCATCCCCACAATAACCTCAAATCTCAATGTTTTCTACATCCAAGATGTGAATTAAATGTTCTAAAACTTGCAGCAATATAACAAACAAGTTAATATAGCAAAACATGGTAGGAATATGAAAGTACTGGCACCAAATTATACAGTTTCAGACTTACACACTTTAAAAAGAGAGTAAAGGAAGTGACCTTTTTGAAATGTGACAATTTTTTCCTTATGGAAATGAAACACAATGGGACAGAGGTGGTGGAAGAAAACTGCTGGGTGATAACACAAGGTACCACTTGCGCTATGCTGCAACCAGTCAGTTTCCAGTGTGCTGGACTTTAGATTTCACCTGGACTCCATTATATACACATACTTACATCATATTTATTTGAATGCAGGACGAGGGATTTTCCTTCAGTTTGGTGCTAAAGTATGTGAAGTCATCTTAAATTTGCATATGGAGTGCTGAAGAGGAACATGCCAAGGCACACCAAGGCCTGCCTTGCCAAATTATTGTGTATAGATGGAACACAGGGCAGAGGATGGGTTAGCAGTAGTAATTCTCATTTGTGGGCTTCTAGGTCATTTCTTATTCCATCAAAATGTCGGGCCACATAGAAAAGATGGCTGCATTGGTGACCTGCATTATGAATGGAACCAGGCAAAGTTATGATGCCAGATTTTACTAATGATGATGAACTAAACTGAGAAAACAAATAATTGCAATGCAGGAAGAAAGGTCATTGTTGTGGAAGCAAATGATCAAAGGTGGAAGAAGGAAAAAAGAATCTGATAAATGCAAACTCCACCCAAAAACCTTTCAGTGGCCCAGGTACCAAGAATTATAAAATAAAATTCTTGAGGAGAAAAACTGGAGTGCCAGTTACATGTGAGACAATAAAATATAAAGCATGGAAACTTGCCACATCACACAATATGCATCATCATTTTAAGGCCAGAACAGGTTGGTGTGTGTGGAAAAGAACGGGTTCTTTCTTTGCTTAGCCAGAAATGGCCAGCAGACTTTGAGAAGCTTGTTGCTTTTCTGTGATGTGACTGGACTTTGAAAAGCAAACAGTTATCTTTCTGAGCCAAATGGAAAATGCCAATGAAATGCCAGTGTATTTTGATGTGCCATCCAATTATACCATCGATGATGGGGAGAAATCTGTGGTGATTAAAACATCAAATTATGAAAAGATACACGTAACTTGTCTTATTGGTGGTATTAGCAGATGGTAGACCATATATGATTCTGAATCACAAAACAGTACCTAAGGAGGAACTACTTAGATGAATCCTTATCAGATGTCAACCTAAAAGATTAGATGACAATTGAACTTACGAAGGATTGGTTGTTAGTGATATGGAACATAGGGCCAGGGGTACTCCTGAGAAAACAGGGAATGCTGGTCTTGTATGCATTTAAGACACAATGAACACCACAAATAAAAGCTGAAATTACTGGTAATTGCATGAACACAGACATTGTGGTCATACTTGGATGGATGACCTCACAACTGCAGGGGCTAGATGTCAGGGTGAACAAACCCTTCAAACACTCAAGCAGCTGTACAGTGAAGGGCTCTTGACAGAGAACTGTGCTTTGACCCCAACTGGAATAATCAAGAGGCCATGTGTGACTTCTTTGGCAGTGGATCAAAACAGCATGGCAATGCATCTCACCAGTAGTGATTGTGAAGGGTTTCAAAAGTGCCATATATCCAGTAAATGGGTGGGACTAATGATGATATGTTGTGGAATGACAGTGTAGAGGATGGGAATGTTAGCAGTATGTGTGAGGAAGGTCAGTACACTGACTGTGAAGGTTGAGAGTGACACTGATTGGTATTGGTAGATAGAATCTGACATGCTTTGTGCATTAAGTGTATGAAATTAATTGTATAATGTTTTTCCTTAGAAGACTTTTATATGGGAGACATCTCTGATTAAGGTTGTCTTGCATGTGGTTCATCATACTGAACTGAATTGCATGTATTTACATTCTATAAATCCAAAATGGGTTAATACCTTTGGATACAGAACAATTCATAGTAAATTATTCCATACAGTAGTTTGTTAGTAGTATAAAATACTGGTTTAAAAGTAATAAAATATTAATTTTTAACAAGCTCTATTTGCATTAAAATATTCATCTACAGAGTAGAAGGAATGAGCAAGTAGATAATTTTTTAATAAAGATTTAAATTATTTATTATTATCAATAAGACTTTTGATACTTGGTGAAAGATGTATATTCATTCCAAGCACAAAATTTGACTTGTGCTGGACCTCCCTGAGCATTGCTATTGTGAAGTCAGGGAGTGTCTGCATGCCATCTCCATATGGGACAATGGCAATACAGTTTGAACAGCTGGGAACACATGGTCTATTTAAAACCCATTCAAGTAATAGTTTAGCACCGAAATATTTATGACTCAAGGGGTAATTTCTGTTTGTTTTGTAACAGACATGTCCTGTCGTTCTCGGCTTGCTGTACTGAATGAAAAACTGACAACATTAGAAAGGAGAGTGGAATATCTTGAAGCACGTGTAAGTATAATAATATGTAGGGATCAAAACATGTAGTTGGCTGGTTTTTGGTAGTGGTTTAAAATTTCTGGCTGGCAACTAGTTGTATAGTCATTTGTAAATTGGCTTTTAGAATGGTGACACTGCCCGTGAATTACGTTCTGTATGGTGCTAGACAGAACACTGGTCACAAGCACTAACAGTATGTTCAGTAAATCTGATTATGTACTTTCAGCACACTGCTGTCCTGAATAGTGCATCAGAATTTTTTATTTCTGTTCACCATAATTCTTGTATTAAATATTTGAATGCCCTCTTGTATCTTAATACTACTATATATTTCAGCCATATAGTACTTATATCCTTATGCATTTCAGTATAGCCATCATCAGGTGAGACTGTGTGGGTGTGAAGTTCACTTAAGGCATTTCTTCACCATAAACATTCTGCTTGTTAAAATTCACACTAATTAAAATTAAAATGTTAAATACTAAAAGGATGTAGACATCTCTTATGGGATTTTGATCTTGAAATGTTTATTAATATTCACAGTTTGTTTCTTGATTTTGTTTTTGGTCATGGAAACATCAGCATCATGCTATACATAAAACTTATTGAAATAAATTGAAAGTAAATAGTGCATCCTGTTGGATCTTATTGTACAGACATAAAATATCCTATACGCCTTGACAGCACACATTTTCTTCAGCCACATTGTCAAGGATTATCTGTGTAGACTGCACATCACCAAAATCTCAGAATTATACAAATATGATTTTGTATTGAATTTTTACTCTGAAATGTTACAGAGGTGAACTAGCAAGTTCAGTGTTTGCATGTAGCAGACTGACTATGTGGTGTGTGCTTTAAGTTATGAATCACCCATGACTTAAGCCCACTGCAATTTGTGTATATAAGATACCCATTCCTTCATTGTCTTGCATTGGAGTCTTCTTTCTGTTTGTTCTCTTGCTCTGTCTCTCTCATTGGATACTTGGGATAATCAGTGTGTTATTCTGCAATATAATTCTCACTGGCATTCGATGAATTCCTATAATGGACAGCAATCCTGCAGTGTATCAACATTTTGTACTTCAGTCTTGTTCTGCTGATATATGCACTGCATTACTAATTTTCTTCATATTGAAACCATATATCCTAAATATGTGTCATAGGACTGTAAGTATAAAAAAGTATAATGACTTCAGGTTCTTGTAGCAATGTATGTTAAAACTACATTCTTCTGGAATGGAATACCATGTAGTATGACAGATACCAGCATTTCAGAGAAACATATTGCCTCCATGTTCAAGGTACTCGAAAGATGCAAGCAGCAAGTTCCTCCAAAACAGTGGTACCCCCACACCAGACTCCAGAATACCACAGTGTTAAACATACAGCAGTTTTGACTTGGGTAAAGATCACAAATAATAAAGTTACAGCTTGCTACTGGTATTATAAAATCCCACTGATAATGGAAATATACTGTACAGAAGAGCTTAGAATTCAGTGGTAACTCAGCTGTCAGCATATTACATGAGCAAACTTGGCCAAAGGTTTACAACTTGGTATTCTGAAAGAATGTCTTGTGGGGAGTTCCACATGTTGTAGAGGACTAAAACTTTTGCCTGCTTCCTGGAACTACAAACAGAAATAAAGCATGTTTTAAGGAGACATGTTCAGGATACATGACCATATACTTTGTTTTTTAATTAATTACTTCTGGACCAGTCATCTTACTTGTGACTAATAAGCTGCTGTGTTTTTCTTTAGAGTATTAATCCTTCCACCCAATATATTAACATCAGCAGTGTAAATCAGAAGCTGATTTGTACCTTTTAATTTAAAGCCCTCCTTGTTTGCCTGAACCTTTCTAATGGCATATTCTAAAGCAAAGCTGAAAAGCAGTAGCAATAAAACATCTTGTTTCAGAATATTTGTAATAGGAAACATGCCTACATGGACTGCCACAGGTTTCATTTAAACAGATAATATTAGCCTTACTAGTTTGTTACGGATACCCAACCCAATGAGAATATTATACCATGACCTTCCTCCTACCTGAGTCATGGGCTTTCTTGAAGTCCATAAATAGCTGACACACAGCCTCACTGAATTCCCATTTTTTTGTTAAGTATTTGACAAATGCAGAAAATATGAGTGATGACCTGTTACACCAAAATCCACATTGATCGAGTTAGCCTTGACAGTAGTATGTACCACAGGTTCGGTCTAAGCCAGAAGCCTTTGTCAGTGGTTCAAAATATGGTATGTTTTTATGACGAGAAGTTGTTACCACCTTGCCTGACCCCCCAGCTGGAGGACCACTCCTCGTATGGCCGGGACTGCTTATTCAATATAGTCACAGTGATCCTCCATATGGAGGTTGTTCCTCCTTCCACAACATTAGGATGCATCATACTGGTATGACATAGACCCATTTATGTGGAAGGAACAAATATATACAGTTAACATTAACAAGTGAAGTTGCTGTCTTAGTTTATAAAACACTTGATTTCTATTTTCAGGTTACAAAAGGAGAGACACTGACATAGGCTGAACAAGGATAGGCACTCTGCTGGAAGTGTATATTTATGGTTATCCATCTTTTAGCAATGTTCATTCTTCCAAGTATCTGTGATGTTCATTTTTGTTTATAAACACAAAATTTGGATTATAGGTATGTGTAGCATTGCTGTGTTGAAGATAAAAGTCTTCTGGGATGATACTTTGTGTTACTGGGTAAATAGTTCCTGATATTTTGAAGCATCAAAATGCCTTCATCTTGAGAATTATGCAGTCCCAGAAGTGTGTCCAACAAGATGCAGGCACTGCCATTCTTAAAAACGTAACCAACTATTTACCAAACATCACTGTGTAACATCATATAAGATTTGTAACTTGACTGATGTAACTACTGAAACACACTGGAACCTGCTTAAATGGAATTTGACCCACCTATGACATTCGGGCAATATAGTACTACAATCTCCCATACAATTAACATGTTGCCTGTTTAATATGTTTCTTGCTTAAAATGTATTTAACCTACAAAAAATGAAAAGTTCATGACACAGTGAATCTCTCAACCATTTCAATATGTAATGTGCATCAAAATCTTAGCAATTCCCCAAAGTTCCTATTTGTTTAATCTGTTCCTAACATACAGTGACAAAATACCACCATCAGGATGTAAAGTTTAATCTTGAGGGTTGTTTCCATTAGAGATTACAGGTAAAGATAAGAATCTCAACATTTAATCCATAAAAATGTGTGGCAGAAAGTGAGATCACATTCGTACTATGCTTCCACCTATTTTCACACAGCGTGATAGAATGTCATGGTATGCGTGTGATCTACAGCATAAGGAAATTGACTTTACCCTTTGAGAGACCTGCGCTCAGAAAATGAACACATGTTGGAAACCACCTGTACACATTCATTTTATACATTTAGGCAACAAGGAAATTTACTGAATTTTTAAGAAAAGTTGGATAATCTGTTTTATTTTCCACAGATGCCATTTTTTCATTGCATTTTTTTCTGTTCAAATCATCCTTTTTTTCTTCATAAGCCATGTCCTAAAATTCGGATACCTACCCTAGTATGATGAAAATGTGCTGTAATTGTAGCTGTTTAACTTAAATGTCAATGATTTCAAGTACTGTGTATGCAAAATGTAAGAACACTGTGTGTTTGCTTCATATTGTTTATGTGTCTACAATTTCATCCTGTAGGGGCACTAATTATTGAACATGTGATTAGAATGGCAAATACAGTAGAACCTCGATCTATCGTTCCCGTATCGATCGTTTTCCCGCATCTACCATTCGCCATTTTTGGTCCCGAATAAAGTTCCATATAAATAACGTTATTTATTCCCGCATCCATCG
>Ga0123355_10003966_pt1 | contig 21422 bp, 15 predicted proteins | sample TergutEmb28metaG_3_FD_89872 | JGI IMG/M metagenome (GOLD analysis project Ga0123355, IMG submission 89872) | Embiratermes neotenicus P1 segment gut microbial communities from Petit-Saut dam, French Guiana - Emb289 P1 | ecosystem: Host-associated > Arthropoda: Insects > Digestive system > Gut ...
GCCGTAGCAAGGGTTGAATAGCCTACTACCCTTCTCATGCGGGATAATGACTACATCTGTAGACTTTTGTCATTTTTGCCAAAAGCGCTCCTATGATTTTTGCAATATTTTGCACGATTTTAACCGTAATTGAATGCATACTTCCATTTTCTAACCTACGCCATCAAAAGAAAACCTAAAACTCCGAAAGCGCAGCCCCTACAGCAGTAGCATAAATAGCATCCTTGGGCACATGAAACCGTATAGGATACATCTTAGACAAGGTATCCAGCACTTCTCTAGCCTGCTCTATAACAGTAAGGGACCCAATAAGCACCACATCCGACATATTGCCTCCAAGGGTGGCAAATACCGCCATCATACCAACACTTTCAAATATCATATTAATAAGCCCCCGGACAATATCTGCCGAGGATGCATTGTCTTTCAAGTTACCAAAATTAGAAACCGTAATCTCAGGAGGCAAGTTGCCTATCTTTTCCCGGGAAATATCCCCAAGCCGTAAATCTACAGCCCCCAAATCCCCCTGGGCAGCAAGGGTGGTAATACTCTCAAAGCTACTGGCCCCGGCAAAGCGCCCGGCCAGTTTTTGCAATGTCCCTCCCCCTACCCCGCTGCCTCCAAGGTGGGTAATTGTGCCTCCACAGGCACGTACAAGGGCAGTGCCTGTCCCAACACTTACAATGATGGCAGAGTCAAGCTTAGCCATCCTAAGCCCACCAAGGCCAATAGCAAGAAACTCATCTACCCGCTTGGTTGGGATATCATACATACCCTGTAAGTAGCTGGCTCCAACACCGGTAATTACAATCTGCCGTATATCCCTCATCTTAAGGCCATAGGCCGCGGTAAATTTCCCAAAAGCCCCAAAGGCCGAGGTTAGCTGGTCTTTGGCCTCTACCTGCATCATGCCAATGCAGTCTTCTCTTGACCTAAGCCCTACTATTTTTGTAGTAGAGCCACCCACATCTATACCCAGTACCATGGCTACCTCTTTTGTATTCCTACGGTTTTGTCAATTACCACCATCAGTGCACCCATAATTGCCCCAACCAAGATGGCAGATGCTATGGCTTCAGGCACCCCGTTGGTGGCGACTATGCCCCATATTGCAGCATACAAGGCATCGGCAGGTGCGGGTTGGGCTCTTGCCGCATTCCATGTGTTGCCAAACATTAAAAATATGAAATGCATAACCAGCAAGGTATTTGTAAGAGCCCCTGCAATGCCAGTAATAGCAAAGGTAATTACATTCATCTTCTCGGTAAGGAGCTTGCGTAGGCCAATAAATACATACCAAGGCACAACCCCAACCAAAATCCGGGGAACAAAGGCCACTACAAAGGCCCACATATTACCGCTATCGGTACCGGGCACATTTAAAAACGGGGAAAACACAAAAGATGTTGGGACAGGGCTAAAAGTTGCAAACATCATACTGCTAAGCCCAAACATAAACCCTAGCACAGCCCCATACTTTGGCCCCATAAGCAGGGCCCCTATAATAACTGGTATGTGCAAAATCGTAGGCCTAAACACAAATATTGTGATAAATCCTATCCCCAGAAAGGTCAGCAGGAAGATTAGAGCCGTAAACATACCGGTTATTGCAATACACTGAGTTTTACTCCACTTATACATAAATTACCCCTTTCAATTAGCAGGTCAATGCTGCGCCCTAAAATATCAGGCTTTTTGAAGATTTTGTCAATGGCTTGTGAAAAATTTGTGAAATAAGTAAATGAAATATTAATTTTGTAATTAATTTGTTATAAATGTCCACTATTATTATCCACTCATACCATATATAATAAGCACGAAAATTGTCTGAAATTAATTTATCGAAAGGAGTCTTGCCCTATGAACAGAGTTTCTAGGTTCAAATTACTTTATGAATCTCCAAAAGTGCGCATTACTATGATGTTGGCCTTCTTGGCTATTGTGGTGACAGTAGGATTATTCGCATATGACTATTATTCTTACTACGAGGGGTATCCCCATGAGGAATATAATGTATACGATGATTACCATGAATATGATGAGGGCAACGGATATGAGGATTATCAAAATTATTACATAGACGATTATTCGCATATTGGTTATGGGCCTGGCCATTATTACGATAACCCATATGACTTTGTGGATGTCGATGGCGAGATGATTTATATTGGTGCCTTTGAGGTCTTTGATTATGAAAATAATCTTATGGCCTTTGGTGATAATCTGTTTTACATATGTATAGAGTCCATGTCGGGTATATCCATCGGCCCATTGATGAATATCCAAGTGCACTTCAGCCCCAATGGCGGCGACTATATAGCAGGCCACAACGACCGTACAACCTATACCGGTGACGCAACCGGCGGCACAATAGGCTCCTGGCGTATGCCCTTAGAGCCATCCCACCCTGCTGGGTTTCGCGAGTTTATGGGATGGAATACACAAGCAGACGGCAGAGGCTCTGAGTTTACCGGAGATACATGGGTATGCGCAGACGACGGCCCCTTTATTGTGTATGCAAAATGGGGTGTTAACGTAACATTTAGCGGCAATGGCGCTACTCTGGTAATGGGCACTGACCAAAATAATGAAAACCACTTTGTAACACGTGGCCTTGTCCCCTTGGGTTGGAGCATTAACGAAACCCCAGGTATGGTATTCCCTCGTGACCTTTCTCCATCTGACTGGGCACTACACACCTTCTGGGGCTGGTTTGATACAAACTTACCCATTGGCGGTACCAGGTTTTTCTTTGATACCCCCATTACAGGCCCAACAAATTTACACGCCCGCTGGACGGCTCCAAACCTGCCAGAGATAACATTTGACCCTGGTATTGGGCAAATACCAGGGACTCATAACCCAGTACGTGTAGGTAGGCTTGGCATGAGTATATTTGCAGTTGGTAGCCCTCCCGGCCCTCATGACCCGCCTCGCCTTAATTATGACAGGCTTTGGCCCCGCTCTGCGCCTCTTGCGACTTTGGCAAACGCAACCCTTGAAGGCTGGTGGACTCAACCCGGTGGTTGGGACGGTGCTGGCACCCGCTGGGCAAGCCCCGGCTCGGATAATACTGCAGCAGACGTTTCAGCAGGCACCTGGCCCACTGTTTTGCCTCATCCTTCTATGTATCTCCACACTCCAATAACCGGCAGTATGACCGTACATGCCCACTGGGTATTCAGAGTCTTATTCCACCCCAACGAAGGTCAACCCCACCCGCAGGAAAAGGGTTTCCCTGGATATCCCGGTAGAGCCGCGGATGTTTCCGGTGGGATTCCCGCATCTCCTGGTTATCCTAGTCACCACTATTACCCCACATATCCACTTCCTGTGGGGCTTGGAACCGGCTTTATACTTTTTAGAGATATTCCCCTTACAAACAGCGGCTCTAATATAGCGACACACGGCCGCCAATTTAACCGTGAAGACGGAACATATCGGGACAGGCAGTATGTACCCATGGGTGGTTTGCCGGTGCTTGCCGACAACTGTATTTCCCGGCCTGGCTACAATTTTAACGGCTGGTGGGACAGGCCCCTTCCGGCATCCCCCTATGCCAACCATGCCAGTAACCCCAGATATTCTGGCGCTACAGGGGAAGCAGCTCTGGCATTTGCCGCCGGGGAATTTCTTGCGACAACGGCTGTAAGTGCAAGCCGCACTGTTTTCGCCCACTGGATACGCAACGACCGTGTAATTATCACATTTGACCCCCAAGGCGGAACATGGGAACCCAACCTTGATGCATGGAACCCTATGCCACAGGTGCCCTCAGGTACACAGGATCTTCATTTTATAGATTTGCCTCAAGACGGCACAATCCAGGCAACCCCAACCAACCACCTTAATGCATATCGCAGAACAATGCCAACTTTCCCTGTAAAAGAAGGATACATTTTTATCGGCTGGTTCTCTCATCCATGGGTAGGCAACGAAGGCGGAAGAGAGTTTAGATGTAGTACTACATGCGCACGAAACAATAACGCCTGTGCAACCCCAGGCTGTAGAGGCCGCGGTGTCTTTATGCAAACATTGCAAGGACAGGCAGAAGGACATCGTAAAACATGGTATAACATTTCAAGAGCTACCCACAGTAGGACTGTTTATGCTCACTGGATACCTTATGTACAAGTAATATTAAACCCAAACGGCGGAGTCTCAACAGATGCCCGGGGTTATCGCTTAATTGGTTTTGGTTATGTCCCAAGCAATGCCAATAACTCTGATGTACGTGTCAACATATCAGTTATGAACAACATAGCCAACTGGAACCAGTCTGTTAATGGTGCACCCGGTGATTTGTTGACCTTACCCAATGCAACGTTCACACAAATTGGTGCCATTTCTAGGCCAGGCTTTAACCCTATGATAAGCCAGTGGCAGTGGAGGCAAACAGCGCCAACAGGCCCACTTGGCACACCACAACACTGGTATGACAGGTGGCAAACAGTACCTCCAACTGGCCGTGTTAATCTAATTACAACCGGGGAAGCCAGCACCCAGTGGAATCTATCGCCAGACGGTACCAGTCACTTCTTTGGAAATGGCAGCTATGTAGATGCCCCAAGATTCGAAGACTATATAGAAATAGTAAACGGGCGAAGAACCATGACTCTATATGCCCAGTGGGCTGTACCCGTTGTATTTAATCCCAATGTTGGAGTTTTTGGCGGTGCGTTTTTAGAGACTCCTTTATCAAGGACAGTTAATATAGCAACCGGGCATTCATACAACAGCAGGATTAACCATAGACATACCCCGCCAAAGTTTCAAATACCACCTGGTGCGCCACCGGCTCCACAACCAGGCTTTATATACACAATATATTGGCCAGACCCCAGCACCCCTGGGGGCAACTGGTGGACTGGGCTTGGCGCAGTACAATACCAAAATCAGCCTGTAGGCTCCTTCTTTGTGGAATGGAATACATGCCCCAACGGAACTGGGGACTCATTCTCCCAATCAGACTTTGTACCGTTTCTTAACCCAGAAACCTTTATACATCACCCGGTACCCTTGCAACTTTATGCAATATGGGGCGGTGTAAGCTTGACCTTTAGCTGCGGAACCCCTTGTAATGGCCACAGAGATGGTGTTGCAATTGGGTGTAACAGCTTAACATGCGATTATCTTGTAACAGCATCAAACCGCACAATTAATCTTGTATCAGGGCAGCCTCTACTTGCGTTTCCTCCAGAGCCAAGCCCCCCTCCAGGCTCGGGACTAGAGTTTTATGCCTGGTTTACAACACCTGCAACAGGCGGGTCGCGGCTTGGCTTGGGTGTAGGCATCACCACTTCTATGCATTTTTATGCCAGATGGCGCACTGCTGTTCACTTTAATCCCAATGGTGGGCAGTTGGCTAACAATGCCATATCTTCCATACTGGCTCAGTACAACGCCCCTATTTGGGAAAGCCAGTTACGAGGCCTTGCTACATCTGTAGGGGACCCCACACGGCCGCAACCTCCTGGTAGCTCTTGGACATTTGGACGTTGGAATACTCAGGCCGATGGCCGGGGAGCTGAGATTATTGAAGACGTTTCGCCCCTTGTAGTAAATATACCCCAAAATGCTCAGGGCCGCAGATATGTATTTGCCCGGTGGAACGGTCTATTCAGGTTTGACTTAGCAGGTGGCACAATAAACGGCAATAATTATCCCAGTGGGCTAGATACCATTGTGCCAGAGTTCTTCTCTATCAATGAGGCTTTGGCCTCCACTGTGACGCTAATTGCCAATAACGCTAGATTGCCAGAAAACCCTGTCCATTCAGACCCATCTATGGTGTTTATGGGTTGGCGTATCACAAACGGCCCCCTGGCAAGCAATAATATCCTCACCCGTACTCAAGTAGGCAATATTATACTAAACGGCTATGTTAACCCAGATGACGAAGACTGCATAGACAGAAACGCACCCAATGGCCGTATAGAACTAGAAGCCGTATGGCATCAGCGCCTGGTATTTACCAAAACCGGGGAACTGTTATACGAAAGCCCCAGGACAATCCAATCCCGGGATGGGGCAGAGTTTGAAATCCGCAGACTTAACACAGTCACCAGCAACTGGGATCTTGTACCGGGCAAAACCGTAAGCATAAGCGGAGACGCTGTACTTGTATTGGGAACCAATACCGGAAATACCCCCTTTGCACAAGCCCAACCTACGCTATCCGGCAGAGTGATAGCTCACACACCATTTACATCAGGTGGCCAGTATAGGCTAATAGAACTATTGCCGCCCTTAGGCTATATGCGGGAAGGTGGACACTGGAATATTGTCCTATCTCCACCAGGCACAGATGTTAGGATTTTGGACATTGTGCCTGTAGGCCACTACCTAGACTTTATAGACATTAACGCCCCTGTAAGTGGCCCGCAAGTTCTTCCCAGCTCATGGCATGTAGGCAACAGACGGCCACGCCTGTCATTTACCAAGCTTGACCGGTTTGGCGATGGGTTGGACGGCGTGCGCTTTGTGGTAGAGCGGCGAGTAAGAACAGATGCCGGTTCCCCCTGGGGCAACTGGATGGTAGTATACGAAGCCCAACCAAGCGGAACGGCAATACCTGTCTTCCCAGGGCAGCCTACCCCCTCCCCTACTCCAATACCATCTGACGGCATAGTTGTTATTACCCAACCCCTTACACCCAATACCCCCAGCACAACCGTTGAGTATAGGCTGAGAGAGGTAGCAGTACCAAATAACTCTGGCTATCTAATCCCAATACTAGGCCGCTGGAATATAGAAACCAACCGCTACAGTGGTGTAGAAAATATTGTTGTATGTACCGATAATCCCGTAGCTCCTAACTTTATGTTTATGAATATACCCGGTGCCAACCTCAACAACCCCAATTACCCATGGGATGGCTATTGGTCTGTAGGCAACACCCCCGCAAGATATTGGCCCTTCCTAAAGACCAACCAGTACTTGACGGAAACCAGTACCAACCATACCTACCTTGACGGTGCGGTGTTTAGATTATATGTATACAACGGAATAGATGAACCCCCAGATGTACTAGTTACAGCAGATATGGTGGTGCCACCCCCAACAACTCCCCAACCCGGCACATGGTCCCTTGTACAGCAGCGAGAAAGCGACGGCGGCAGCCCACCCAACCCAATGTGGTTCCCAATGATGCCTGGGCGATATTATCAGATGGTTGAAGTACTAGCCCCGCAACATTTCCAGATACCCTGGGGGCAGTGGCGCATTACCGTAGATGGCGCTGTAAACAGTGCTACAATACGGGGTACACACTTAGACACAAGAGTAATAAGCGCAGGCCATGGAGTAGGAACGCCTCCTATTATAAGACGGGTGAACCATGTTACCGGTGATTGCATTGATATCTGCCCTGTAAACTGCTCGGCACCTCATATTTATGCCGGTTATTTAGTATCCAACCGGCCAGATTTTGACTTGCCTATGACTGGTGGTACTGGTAGTATGATGATTATGCTAGCTGGTGCGTCTGTGATTGGACTTGGCGTGATGGCTTTGTTGATCATGGTTTATAAAAGGCGGAAGGGTGCCGATTCTGCTGCTTGATGAAGTTTGTTAGTTAAAATTTAAAGCCTGCGTCCAGGTTCGGATGCAGGCTTTTTTAGTGTGAATAATGCAGATTTTTAACAAACAACAAACCGCCACAACCGCCCCCGGTCCTCTTCACTAGCAGAATCAATCCCAATTCGGGGGGTGGCAACATACTCTACCTCAGGCCCATCTTCAAGCCAAAGCACCTCCGAAGTAGAGTAATCCTCCCTATTCAAATCTAACCCAATGGCAAGGGCCTTTGTCACCCGCCCTGGCCCAGATATCCCACAAACCCCACGTATTAGTACTGCCTCTGGCTCGCCTACCCCCGCTGCAACAACATTAAGCAGGTTATGAATCCCATAGCACAGGTATATATAGGCAATCCCTCCCGGCTCGTACATTACGGCATTGCGGGGAGTTTTTCCTCTATGGGCGTGGCAGGCGGTGTCGCTTTCGCCGCAGTAGGCCTCGGTTTCTGTTATTGGCTTGCGTATGATATCGTCGCCGATTTTGCGGCACAGCACCTTTCCTAGTAAGTAGGGTGCCAGTTGCAACGCGGGCTTAATGTATATTTCCTGGGGCAAACGCATTAGCCTACAACCTCCACTAGCTGGCTCGCGATATACCCTTCTGTGCCCAAGGGTGTGCGCACCTTTAGCCAGAATAGGGTTTCTAGTTCTGCATCCTGTACATAGTAGCCCAGATAAATCAGCAGGTCGTAGCCCCATAGCATTTCTATTACGGTGGTATCTGTCCCTGGGCCGTCTCGCAGCCTGGCACCGTCAACTCCTGCCTCAGATGTTAGGGCAAAGGTAACTTGTGCATATGGAGGGAATTGCTGGGGGTTTATTAGACCTGGGGCATAAAAATCTGTTGGGGGAGGTTCTTCGTTGTCGTTTGTGCTGCCGTTATTGTCGTTGTTGTCCGGTTCATGTTCTGGTTCATTTATTTCTGGATAATCTGGCTCCATTGCTTCGTTTGGCTCATTTGTCACGCCACCCACCCATGCAGGCATTGCGTATTCCTGGTTTAGCCCAAAGGCCCCTACCCACAGGGCTACAATTATCCCGGCGGTTAGCATTAGGTAGTTGCCAAGCCTGCGTACTTTCCCCTGGCTTAATATGTTTTTATATCCGGTGCGGGACAGTGTTGTGCGGTTATGCTTTACCTTATCGCAGAGCTTCATATATAAGTTGGAATATTTTGCATCGCCTTTAGAGTAATAGTTAATATAGACCCATTCGTGAAGGGTTTCTGTAAAAAAGAAATTCCAGGCCCGCTTTATGACATTTACATAAAAAAGCACTGCCAAAGGCCCAAGGATAAATTTGAAAATTTGGGCCACTACAAAGATAACAAGCCACAGCATTAGCAGCAATATGGCGGTACGTATCACAAAGCTAACATGAAGCCAATCTGCAAACCATGAGGCATATAAATCCCCTGCCCATTCAAAAGATGTACGGAACCAAGTCATTTGAAGCTCTCCTTACTCTTACAATATTATCAATAGCGCGCTTGCGCGATTTGTCACTTATTCTGTAACTACCTAGATAATATCGTAAATTTAAGGATTCCGATAGGGGGCTTAATTGAGTCGCCTTGCGCAATATTAAAAGCATTACATATGGGTGAGGGTTTGTACCCTTTTGGCCCCACTCTATAAAGGTATCGGGAATAGCAGCTAGCTCCTCCTTTGATAGCCGGTCGATGGCTTTATTGACCCAGTGGTCAATTGCCTCTATAAAGTCACTGCCCTGGCAGGCTTCGGGCAGATGTTTACGCCAAAAATCTATTTCATGAAAAAACCGCTCTGGAGATGAATTAAAAGTACGTGCCGCTACAAGGGTGCCTAGGGCTACTTCCGGCTCTGGTATTTGCCAGTGGGTTTGTATATGGTCGTTGGGTATGTTTAAATCAACCACAAAATCCCGCCATAGCCTAAAATCCCCTGGCTTTAGCCGCCCTTTTTCTACAAATATCAGGTGAATGTCTTTCTTGTCCACCGGTTCTTTTACATGAGTGCATATGCCCAGCACATGCTTTAGCACAGGGGGCATACGCTGACGCAGCTTGAATAGTAGCAACGCTACATATTCCTGATGCTGCTCTGGCTCAACTGGCACCACTACATAGGTTTTGACAGAGCTACAGGCCGATTGCCATAGGTAGCGGATAATTAGCTCCAGTGTTTCTTCTGTGGCCCCTGGCTCTGTTTGCGGGGGTTGGATGTGCGTACTGCTTTTCATTTAACTCACCTCTTCCTAAATATATTGCACTCCACCGCCAAAAAATGTATAAATATAATGCAAATATACGCACTTATGATGAGTCTGTATTAAAGCTTACAGATTTAATTTTGCTGATTAGGAGGCTAAAAATGAACCCGCTATACCAACACACAACCCGCATCACATACTACGACCTAGACTACCAAGGCAAAATCAAGTTATCGGCTCTGCTGCGTATGGTGCATGTAGCCGCCGATGTAAACGCAAGAGAGCTTGGGGCAGGCTATGATGTACTGGCTCCCCTGGGCATGACTTTTGTCTTACAACGCTTTGGGGTAAGCATCATGCGTATGCCCGTCTACAACGAAGCTATCACTATCCGAACCTGGCCCTCGGATATATCAAAGGGCACCTTCCTAAGACGGGGAGATATGTACGACAAAAATGGAGTAAAGGTAATGGAATGGGCCAGCATGTGGCTATTGTTTGATATCAATGCCCGGAAGGTGCTGCGGCCAAGCGCGCTGCCAATGCCCCTTTCATCACTAGGTGCCGAAGGTGTAGCCGTAATGCCAGAAAAATTAGTGCTGCCCGAGCATTTAGGACAGCCCTTTTATCAATATCACCATATAGCAGGCTACCGAGATGTAGACACTAACATACATGTAAATAACAGCATCTACGGGGATTTAATAGGCAATGCCCTATTTCCCAACCATATCTCCACACAAATGCCAGAATGGAAAGAGGTACAAATCAACTACCTATCAGAAATTAGGCTAGGAGAAGAGGCGGAGATATCTGCCTGGCGTAAGGGAGATAGCTTTACAGTAACAGGGGAAGCAGGTGGCCGAAGGGCCTTTATTGCCCGTATTAATTAAATTTGCAACCAAAAAGCATAATACGTATAATCATGATATGCCTGTATAGGCGCAAAAATCCACAAGAGGACAGGAGAGGTAACAATGGCAGAAAAACTAAGAGCCGGAATAATAGGTTGCGGCGGCATTGCAAATCAAAAGCACATGCCATGTTTAGCAAAAACCGGTAAGGCAGAAATGGTAGCCTTCTGCGACATAGTCGAGGAAAAGGCTACAAAGGCAGCAAAGGAATACGGCAGCCCAGATGCCAAGGTATACACCGATTACAAAAAGCTGCTAGAAGACAAGACCTTAGACATGGTGTATGTACTAACCCCCAACAAATCCCACTCCTTTATCACAATCGACGCATTGGAAGCAGACAAACATGTAATGTGTGAAAAGCCAATGGCCAAAACTTCTAAGGAAGCCAAGGCCATGGTAGAGGCCGCAAAGCGGACAGGGAAGCTACTAACCATAGGCTATCAAACCAGATACCAGTCCACAAGCCAGTACATCAAGCAATCTGTAGAACGAGGGGATCTTGGGGATGTCTATTTTGCCAAAGCCCACGCACTGCGCCGCAGAGCAGTACCTACCTGGGGCGTATTCCTTAACGAAGAAGAGCAGGGTGGCGGCCCCCTTATAGACATAGGCACCCACGCCCTAGATTTGACCCTATGGTTTATGGATAATTACAAGGTAAAATCTGTAATGGGCAACACCTACAAAAAGCTAAACGGCAACGGCAATTGCGGCAATGCCTTTGGCCCATGGGACCCCTCAAAGTTTACCGTAGAAGACAGCGCCTTTGCCTTTATCACAATGGAAGATGGCGCTACCATAATACTAGAGTCTAGCTGGGCCCTTAACCTGATAGAAGCCTTCGAAGCCAGGGCCACCCTATGCGGCACAAAGGCCGGCGCAGACATGAAAGATGGCGTGCGCATAAACGGTGACGATTTTGGCCGCCTATACGAAAAAACCCCCGTACTAGGTGCCGGAGGCGTAGCCTTCTTTGCAGGTGATTTTGGCGACCCCAACGTACTAGAGCAGGAGACCTTTATCAGCGCTATAACAAAGGGCACCCCTCTAGTGGTTAAGCCAGAGCAAGCCTGTGTTGTAACAGAGATTCTGGAGGCCATTTACAAGTCATCCGAAACCGGGAAGCTGGTAGAACTATAGGAAATTTCCGGTTTTGATGATAATGACGAAGGATTAAAATACCTTAATTGGGCGTTAATACGAAAATACACCAACCGGTTTTGATACTTCTGGTAAACCTTTTCATACTTGGTTGGTGAAGTCGGGCCTTAATGGCCTGTTAGGAGGTTTTTCGTGAAACTAGGAGTTTTAACAGTAGCCCTAGCTGGGCAATCTGTAGATGAGGCCTTTGCATACTTGGCCAAACTGGGAGTCCAATCCGTAGAAATAGGAGCAGGAGGCTATCCCGGCAAAGCCCATCTTGACCCAGAGGCAGCTTTAAAGGACCCGTCGGTTATAACCAATCTAAAGGCAGCGCTAGATAAATACGGGCTAAGCATCAGCGCCCTAAGTGTCCATGGCAACCCTGTTAGCCCCGACAAAAAAGCGGCAGAGGGCTATCATCAGGATTATGTAAACACCCTAAAGGTAGCCAAAGAACTAGGGGTAGACACAGTAATAACCTTTAGCGGCTGCCCCGGAGACCATCCCGGCGCAAAATACCCCAACTGGGTGACATGCGCCTGGCCCACAGAATATTTAGAAATACTAGACTATCAATGGAACCAAGTACTAATCCCATATTGGAAAAAGGCCGCAGCCCTAGCCGCCGAATATGGTGTAACAAAGATTGCCCTAGAGCTGCATCCCGGCTTTTGTGTATATAACCCCCGCTCCTTGATGCGGCTACGGGAGGCAGTAGGCCCGGCTATAGGTGCCAACCTTGACCCAAGCCATTTGTTCTGGCAGGGGATTAAGCCTACAGAGGCTATCAAGGCCTTAAAAGGCGCAATCTACCACTTCCACGCAAAAGATACCAAAATAGACCAGTTTAACGCCGCAGTAAACGGCACCCTAGAAACCGGCCCATATGACGACTTCCTTGGGCGAGGCTGGGTGTTTAGAACCGTAGGCTATGGCCATGGAGAAGAAGAGTGGAGAGCCATTATTTCCGCCCTAAGGGCCATTGGCTATGATGGCGCTATCAGCATAGAGCATGAAGACGGGCTTATGTCTATTGAGGAAGGGCTGGAGAAAGCTATTGCGTTTCTTAAGCCAATCCTTATGTATGACCCACCGGCTCAGATGTGGTGGGCGTAAGGTGTCTTTTGAAAAAATTTAATCAAAACTTTAACTTAAAATCGCGCATATGCGCGATTTTTGGTTTTATTTCAATTTCAGCTTCCTCAGCCTAAGCACATTCCCAAGTACCGATACAGAGCTAAAGCTCATAGCCATAGCTGCAATCATAGGACTCAAAAGAGGCCCGCCAAAAATATATAGTAAGCCCATTGCAATGGGTATCCCCAGTATATTGTACATAAAGGCCCAGAATAGATTCTGCTTTATATTGCCCATGGTACGCTTACTTAGGTAAATGGCCTTGGCTACCCCCGTAAGCTCCCCACCCATTAGTACAATCTCTGCGGATTCCATTGCAATATCTGTGCCGGTACCTATTGCAATGCCAATATCTGCTTGCACCAAGGCCGGGGCATCATTTATTCCGTCTCCTACCATGGCCACTATGTGCCCTGCTTCCTGTAGGGCTTTGATATGGGCGGCTTTATCTTGGGGTAGTACTTCTGCTTGCACTTGGGTTATTCCGGCTTGTTTTGCCACTGCCGCTGCCGTTAGGCGGTTGTCCCCTGTTAGCATTACTATGTCTATACCCATTTCCTTTAGCTGGGTGATTGCGGCCTTGCTGGTAGGCTTGATTATGTCTGCCACTGCTATTATCCCGGCTAGGATGTAGGCCTTATCAGGCCTTTCTTCAATGCCTAGCTCCTGTCTTCTTTCGGGAGTTGTATGCTTCCATCTGTCGGCAAAATGCTTATGCGCCAAGGAAACACAGCTATAGATGACGCTATGCTTATACATCTCCAACGCAATATACATAGGGGTTTTGCCCTCATTGGCCAATCTCTCGCTTTCGCCTTTGTCATCAGAAATATCTACCCCATAACTTTCCATCATTCGGGAATTGCCGATGATAACTTTGTAGCCCTCTACTATCGCCTCAATCCCCTGTCCGGTAATGGAAGTAAACCCCTCCACTGCTGGCAAGTCGCCAAGCTGTTCTTTTCCGTGACGTACAATGGCCTCCCCCAAGGGGTGCTCAGACATGACCTCGGCGGCAGCGGCAAATTTTAATATATAGTCCATATCCTCTTTGTTCCAAGAGGCGGCTAGCTTATGTGCTCTTTCATACTCTGTTTTTCGGTGTTCCGACTCAACCTTGGGGCGTGGGGGTTTAGTACTTGCAATCCTAGTCACCACAATATCTGTTACATATGGCCGCCCTTCGGTAACAGTCCCGGTTTTGTCTAGCACAACTACATTAATTTTGTGGGCCGTCTCCAGGGCCTCGCCACCCTTTATCAAGACATTGTTCTCTGCGCCCTTGCCTGTACCTACCATTATGGCTGTTGGGGTCGCAAGGCCCAAGGCACAGGGGCAGGCTATTACCAACACACTCACAACTATAGTAAGAGAAAACCCCATCCCATGCCCTGTAATAAGCCAAGCCCCACCGGCAAGCAAGGCCAGCACAATCACAACATGAGCAAAGTGCCCCGAGATAGTATCCGCAAGCCGCGCAATAGGGGCCTTGGAGTTTTGCGCGTCTTCTACCAGCTTTACAATTTGCGCCAGGACAGTATCCTTGCCTACCTTGGTAGCCTTATATCGTATTGCCCCTCCGCCGTTGATGCTGGCCCCTATAATTTCATCCCCTACTTGCTTTTTTACGGGCATACTTTCCCCTGTTAGCATAGATTCATCTACGGATGTTTCCCCATGGGTGACTATGCCATCTACAGGCATTTTTCCCCCTGGGCGCACTACCAGCTCGTCCCCTACTACAACATCGTCTATTGGGATTTCATGCTCTGTGCCGTCTTTTATAACATGGGCTGTCTTTGGCACTAAGCCCATTAGCTTTTGGATTGCCTCAGAGGTTCTTCCCTTGCTTTTGGCTTCCATATATTTGCCTAGGGTTATTAGTGTAAGTATTACCGCGGCGGTTTCGTAGTAGAACATATTATGGCCACCCCAGAAAGCATTTTCCAAGGTCAAATACAGGCTATACAGGAAGGCAATGGCCGTTCCCTTGGCAATTAGGGAGTTCATGTTAGCGCGGCCTTGCACCAAGGCTTTAAACCCGTTTACATAATATGGCCAGCTAACTGCCATTACCGGTATAGTCATCAGCATTTGGATAATGCCATTGGTAACAGGGTAATGCATCGGGTCAAACCGGGTGGGTATCCACTCAAGGCCCAGGCTATGCAAGGTCATAGGTATCATGGAAAACAGCGTCAGAGGTATTGTGAAAATGGCAGAAATCACAAACCGCCTCCATAGCTTAGCCATATCATCTAACTTGCGCTTGGTTTTGGCCTCGGCCTCATCCTTTTCTGGCATATGCAGCTCAAACCCGGTTTTTATTACAGCTTGGGATATGTCCCTATATGAAATTATGTTTTCGTCATAGGTAAGGCTTAGCTGCTCCATCCCTAAGTTTACACTCCCGCTAACGCCCTCTAATTTATTTACAGCTCGCTCTATGTTTTTTGCACAGGAGGCGCAGGTCATTCCGGTTATGCTTACTGTTATTGATGTCAAATAAATATCTCCTTTTTGCGGCTATTGTAAAAGCAAACTGCCGACCATTAAAAGTCGGCAGTTTGAAGACGTTCTACATCCTCATGGGATAGGCCAGTGCCAGTAGATACATCTTCAATGGACATACCCATGCCCAAGAAATTCTTGGCTATTGTTAAAACCGTACCCCTCTCCCTCATCTTGTAGTCCCTCTGTTCTTTTAGCCTATCTTCATAAAGCTGTCTCGCCTTTTCGTCAGCGGAGAGTTCCAATAAGCGTAGGGTTGCCTTTTGCATAACAGGGCTTTTTTGTGCTAACACGTTTAATTCCTCCTCCGTTTTAGCGTCCAGAAACTTCATCCAGTTTAATAGCTTAGTATCTTCTGTATCATCAAGTTTTTTACGAGCTTTTGGAATTTCAAGTGTATGGATTTCCAAAATGTCGGTCAGTAAAATTTTACTTTCTACGTCATACAATCCAAAGTGGTGATGAAACTTGTCGCTATCTTCAATCAATGGGTGGTCTGTAATGATTATGCTAATTACTCTTTGGATTTTATCATATAGATCGCCCTCACTCATTTGCGCCACAACTAGCTTAGAAGCATAGAACACAATTCGAGATTTCATAGCAGGTGCCGGGTCAACTTGGATTTCGATATTTATAACCTTCCCCGATTTCAGCGTTAGCCTTACATCAAGTATTCCAAGTTTGCCGCCTCTATACTCTTGCAGCAGAAAAGGGTTGGCAATCATTATCTTATCATATTCCCATGGGGAAAGCTTCAACACAGAGAGCAGAAAATCAGTGAGAATTTCAATACTACCCTCTGTTCCAAATAGCAGCTTAAAAATCAAGTCGAGTTTTGGAGAAAGGATTTTGAGTGCATTTGCCATAGGATTGTATCCACCTTTTTGTTAATCAACATCTTATTTTAATTATATCACAACCTTCTTCAAAACAAATAATTGGGATTTGTCAAAATTAAAAATTTGCGTATACTACATATAAGAGGAACGAGGGGAGTTTACAAATGATAATCAACATTAAAGAGTACAGAGATAAAGTACTGGGCTGCTGGATGGGCAAAAATATAGGTGCCGCACTGGGCCAGCCCTTTGAATGGAAGCGCAAAATCAACGATGTAACATTTTATACAGAGGACTTTACAGACCCGCCATTTTCCAGCATAGACTTAGATATTCAGCTACTATGGCTGCGGGCCTTGGAAGACAATGGGGTACATATTGGCACCCCCATACTAAGCGAATATTTTTTAAGCTATATGACTGCCCATACAGGGCAATACGGCCCCACAAAGGCCAATATGCGGGCAGGGCTAATGCCGCCTTTAAGCTCTATGACCAACGAATACCGGGATAGCTGCGGAGCCTTTATCCGTTCCGAGATATGGGCCTGTATAGCCCCAGGCTGCCCAGAGATAGCCGCAACCAAGGCCTACCATGACGCAATTATAGACCATGGGGCAGGCGAGGGTTTATTTGCGGCTATTTTTATTGCGGTTATACAGTCCGCCGCCTTTATAGAAGACGACCCAAGGGAGCTAATAGACATAGGCCTAGCCTATATCCCAGAGGACTGCGGCGTAGCCAAGGCCGTAAACTCTGTACTCGACTGCTACCAAAACGAAATGTCTTGGCTAGATGCCCGTGACCGGGTACTGCAAAAGCACCGGGGGCATTATTCCACATGGGAAGGGTCTGGTATCTCTCAGCGGGATTGGGACTATGGCCTTGCAGATGGCCAGCGGGGATATGATGCCCCGTCTAATATTGGAATGGTTATCATAGGCCTGCTATATGGTGAGGGGGATTTTGCCCGCTCTATATGTACTACGGTAAACTGCGGAGAAGACACAGACAGCAACGCCGCAACCCTTGGGGCATTACTTGGGATAATGGACGGCCTAGACCTAATCCCTCACAAATGGACTGACCCAATAGGCCGCAAAATCAACACCAGGATGATAGACCTTTTTGATATCAAACGCATCCCTAAATCCATAGACGAGCTAACCGCCCGCATAGAGCGGCTAGCAAAAATAATAATGCTGACCTACCGCCCAGATGTAGAGCTTAGCAGCACCAAGGAAACAAAGATAAGCTTAAACGAGTTTGACAAACTAGCCAATGTCACCCTAGGGGAAAAAATACTCCGCAACCCCTACGGCCCTATAATTGAAAGCGGGGTTATTACCTGCGCCCTAGACTATAAAAGCGATGGGTTTATCAAAGCCGGAGGCACAGCAAAGATATCGCTGCGGGTAGGCTGCAAGCTTAAGCATGATTTACTGCTGCGTCTAAAATGGTACCTGCCAGAGGGCTTTAGCATAGAGCCAGTATCCTCTGGCCTACTGCGTTGCCCTGGCGGCGGCGTTGAGACCTTGCCCTATGCTTTTACCATTGTGGCCGAGGGGCCGGTGGCCCTTATCAACCGCTTTGTTATTGAGTTTACCTCTCCAGGCAGGCATTTGGTGGCCTTGGTGCCAGTGGTGCTGTTGGATGGCGGGCTTATGTAAAATGGGGCCTGATTGGTAGGCCCCAATTGGTTGTCTAATTGGTGAGATACAGGTACAGCAGCTTCCAAGCGTTTTCAACTGCCTTCATATGGCTGCGCTCCATACCATGACTTGCCGCAACTCCGGGGCCTATTAAGGCCCCTTTTATATCGTAGCCCGCATATCTGGCGGCGGAAACATCAGAGCTATATCTAGGGTAAATGTCCACTGCATAGGAAAGCTCTGCTTCCTTGGCCAGATTAATGAGCCGGGTGGTTAGCTCGTAATCATATGGGCCGCTGGAATCCTTTGCGCATATGGATACATCATATTCTGTACAGCTCAAGTCATCCCCAATGCAGCCCATGTCTACTGCTACAAACTCGCTGGTTTCGCAAGGCAGATGACTTAAGCCGTGGCCCACCTCTTCGTCTACAGAGAAAACTGCGCACAAATTGTGTGCGGGGGTGATATTGTTATCCTTGAAATATTTCAGCACAGACAGGATTATCGCCGCCGACAGCTTATCGTCTAAAAATCTGCTTTTGATAAAGCCCTTTTCGGTTATTATGGCCTTTGGGTCATAGCAAATAAAATCCCCAGGCAGTATGCCCAGCGCCTTTACATCATCTAGGGTTTTTACCTCTTCGTCCAGCTTTACGTGCATGTTTTTAGCTTCTCTGGCTAGGTCTGTGGCATCTTCGTATACATGTACTGCCGGGGAGTTGGACAAGATTGTGCCTGTGTACATATCCCCCCATCTGGTGTAAAGCTTGCAATATTCCCCATCCAAGGTTGGCATAATTGGGCCACCTACTTGGGAAAAGCTTAGGGTGCCGTCTGGCTTACAGCCACGCACCACCAGGCCCAGTGTGTCTACATGAGCGGATATGCCTACGGTTTTCTTGCTTTTGCCTGGGACTTTTACTACCAAGTTGCCCTTGTTGGTGACAAGGTTTTCGTATCCCATGGTGTCTACATAAGATTTTAGCTTTGTCACAACCTTTGATGTATAGCCAGATGGGCTATCTATTGCCAGGATTTCTAGTAGTACTTCTTTAAAGTAATTGCTGGGGATGTTCATGGCTTTGTCCTCCGTATTAGTAGGGCTGCTTGGCCCTGATTATTAGTTCCTTTATATATTTAATATCTTCGGCGGCGTATGCTTCTGTATTTTCTTCGTCGGTGTATTCCGCAGGCAGGCATATATTACCGGTATATCCCCTGTGTTGCAAATGTGCGATTGTTCGCCCCCAGGGGCATAGGCCTTTTTGGCCTGTTGTAAAGTAGCGGCCGAAGTTTTCAGAGGAAAGGTTATTTTCTTGTGGGATGTAGTGGGCGTTTTTGAAGTTTACTATGGCAAGGTTATCCCACATGATATCTAGGGCCTGCTCTGGGGCTTCCCCTGCTAAGCCGCTGTGGGCTGCGTCCCATATCCCACCTACCAGCTTTGGGTTGTATGGTGCCAGTAAGCTTCTCATCTCCATTGCGGTTTTTATCCGGGACATAAAATGCTGCTGTATGCCTACTTTTATATTGTATTTTTCGCATAGGGGGAGAAAGCTTTCTATATAGTGGCGCATTTTTGCTTCGTCTTGGAAGTAGTTGTCTTTTACATTGTGGTTTAACATTAGCATGATGCGGATTAGTGGAATACCCGCTGCGGCGCATCCTGCAAATACGGCCTCGGTTGTGTCTGCGGCAATGCTGCATACTTTTAGATTGTATGGCTTTAGCATATTGACTAGGCGGGGGAGTTCTGTTTCTGGTTTGCTTGGGTTTAGTTGGTATCCCTCCCGTAGAGGAAACTCTATGCCGTCGAAGCCTAGGCTTGCGGTTAGCTCTGCCAATGTCTCCAATGGCTTGTTATTCCAGTGTTTTGTGAATATTGATAGAGTTAATTTATTCATTGGGTGGCTCCTAAAAAAATTTTATTTATCATATCATAAATCGCTTTTGGCAAAAATGTCAAAACCAGCAATATACACCCCGCATCACATCCTTGTAATCGTAGTAATACTGGACTACAATATATTTATCTAGTGCAAAGGAGTAAAATGAAATGTTCAACAGGCAAGCAAAAAAGTATACAGACCTTTATCAGAAAGACCCAAGCCGGTTTAACAACGATGACTATGCGGCTAAGTGGCTGACAGGCATATACAATCCCGAGTATAAGGTAAAATGCATCTTAAAGAATACCCCTGAAATAAGAGTAAATATAGGCATAGTCAATTGGCCTAAGCAAAGCAGAAACATAACCGAGTTATCGGAGGTGTTTTAAAAGGAAGAGTGGAAAGAATATCATATCGACTTATCATTTGGTTTGGTTGGTTTTGATTATGAAAGTGCGCCGTCTGACATTATAAACAAAGACGGGTTTTCCATAAACATTGTTTCATATGAAGCGATAGCAACAATGAAGCGAAATGTTTATCCGGTACGTATGAAAGACATAGCCGACATTGAAGGCATTAACCTGTACCTCAAACCAAAAGAAGAAGGCCATCCTGGCTCCAAGAAAAAGGGATAGAAAAATGAGAACATATCCAACTCTTATGCAGACACTCATAGAAGCATGTAAATTGCTTGAGGGAGTAAGCATAGACTATCGGGTTACTGGAATAATAGCATCTAACATCTATGGCCATGCATTGTCAACGGATGTAATTGACATGCCGTTGAGTCTTTTGCATCTCAATATTACGAACCATCATACTAATAAAAAAGCCACCATGCTCACACAATATCGCTTTTGGTCACAACATCTTAAACCGGCAATATGTATCTCGCAGCGCCCGCTATATGCTGCGCCATTTTTGACTAAAACCCACAAAGCCACCCCTAAACAACCACCAAGGCACCATTCCCCACAAAGCCAGGGAAATGGTGCCTTGGTTAATCAATAAATAACACATAAGGGATTACTGTTTTTACCAACCAATAATATCACTACCATCATCCATAATAAAGGTGCCCCCTGCTACCTGTACCCCTCCGGCATTTGTGCCTAGGCTTAGTGTGATATTGCGGCCCAATGTTAGGCTGCCCTGTACAATAAAGTGGCGCTGGCCGCTGTTTTCTTGGGTTAGTATGCGGACATTGGCGGGGCCTGTGGTTGTGTTTGAGCTTACTAGGGTGATTTGCCGGTTTGATGGGATTGTTATTGCGTTGCCTTCGGTGCCGGTTGGGGCTTCGAAGCTGTTTAGGATATATATGGTGTAGGGCCTGTTTGCTGGTGCGTTGTTGACTGCGGCTCTTAGCCCGGCCCAGGTGCTTATGCCGTGTTCTTGGCCTAGGCGGGCAGTGTAGTTTATGTCGTAGTTGTTTAGGGGGTTGCCCCAGCGGGTTGCGTTGGTGGTTGCTATGTGGGGGAGGGTGTTGTTTGGGGGGGCTGATTGGCCGTTGCCTGCGGTGTTGTTATTGAATACTGCATCAGGGCCAATGTTTAGA
>Ga0123355_10003967_pt1 | contig 21418 bp, 18 predicted proteins | sample TergutEmb28metaG_3_FD_89872 | JGI IMG/M metagenome (GOLD analysis project Ga0123355, IMG submission 89872) | Embiratermes neotenicus P1 segment gut microbial communities from Petit-Saut dam, French Guiana - Emb289 P1 | ecosystem: Host-associated > Arthropoda: Insects > Digestive system > Gut ...
ACCCCCCCCCCCCCCCCCCCCCCCCCCCCAACACCCCCCCCCCCCCCCCCCCCCCTCCCCCCCCCCCCCCCCCGCCCCTCCCCCTTTCTTTCCCCCCCCCCCCCCCCCCCCCCCTGTTACTCCCACTGTGAGACCTTACAATTGTTCTTAATGAACCAGTGCACTTTGTCGCTGAAATGTGAAAAAATTCTAACTGGAACATTCACACAGAAAATATCCAACCCCTTTGTTTTACAGCAACTTGCTTCTACTTGTCTGCTGTTCATATTAGGACAGATAAACAATACATTCATTTTCTGTACAGATATCATGGTGTGTCTTCTTAGTGCGAGTTCCCACAAAATCAGTACAGATCATTATGGCTGAAATGTAATTTCAACAAAAGCAGTACAGAAAAAGAAAGCACACATTTTATGGAGAGTGCAATTTCTGTAAGGTTTATGAGTTTGTAGGCTATTAAATGTTAAGACAATGAACATGCTAGAATTGTTGCAATATGTGTAATTTCCCAACCTGTTACACCTCAGCATGCTATGAGAGCTGTGTTATTCAGAAAAGGGCACATGATCCCCACAATACGCATAACTCCCGTATTTTTATTAAACATCACCTAAAGGTGAAAAGAAATCATGAAATGCCAGACACTACTCACAAAGTAAGAAAACAACTGCAACATACCACTACACACAATGTTTATTAGGCCCTATATTCTACGATTCAAATATGGCATATACATGCAAACAATACATTACTAGCCAGCATATCACAACCAACGGTAACGTGAACTAATCCCACATACCAAGGCATACCGAAAAGTTCCCCAACTTCTTGCTAGGACCATGAATGGTAACCAGCACAGCTTTTTGCCACAAAGCGCCATACTACTGCTCTGTTCTGAGTTATTCTAATAAGTTCTGCAGCTATAACCCTCTGCACTGCTTCTCAATATGTATGTACTGTTGAGCATGTTAAGTGCAAACCATGATTTTCTAATGCCTTTTATGACCATACAAAACATCTGCATTAAGGTTTGCTTTAAACTTTCTAAAACTTCATGAGAAATGCATGCCACTGTTATAACCCACAAAGTAAACATCAGTTTTCTCAGTGAAAAAATGGATACTCTCCATGCCCAATGAAAGTAAAAAGTCAAATCACACACCAAGAGCACAATGGTGATTTCATCTGAGTGCACTGTTCCTTACAAATTTGTTCCTCCAGACCAAACAGTTTACCAGCATTACTAGTAGGAGGTTTTACAATGAGAGAGGAAGTCTGCTGAAATTGTCCAAAACATTGGCAGAACCAGGATTGTGTGATTCACTACACCAATGTGCCAGCTCACACTGCTTGGTCAGTACAACAATTTGTGGCTGCCAAAAACATGCCTGTGGTCCTCACCCTCTTTACTTGCTCAATATGGCCCCTTGTGAATTAGTCTTGCTTCCATGAATTAAATGAATCCCTGAAGTTCAAGTATACTCGCCAACCACCCTGCATTCAATTCCAAAACATCACCTCCAAAAGTGGCAAAAACACCAGACCCATTGCATAAACTTGGAAAGGGACTATAAAAAAAAATTACACCAATGACTAATAACAAATATTAAACTTTTAATGCCTACTGGTTACCTGATGTGACAGGTTTAACATTCAAGAACTGTACATTCTGCCAACACTGTGTCTCTGTGTTTTGTACTTATCTCAGAACAAACAGCAACTTTGGCCCTACATAACATAAACTGATCGGTTTTTATAACCCAGATGAAAAGTGTGTTATGGCGTGGTATACCTGGGTCTTTAAATAAAACAGTTTATACTTCCTCTTTAACGGATGCAGTGTACATTTCATTATACAATCAATCTTCTGCATGCCACTACGGGCACAAACATTTCTGTCTCCTGGCAAGTATGTTCAACCTAAGAAGCTTCTACACTTGACTTTTTCACAACAGGTGTGCATAATGTGAGGTCACCATACATCACTGATATGACACCATTAGCAAAAGGAAACATATTACATCAAAAGACAAAAATTATCCAACTATCACACTTATCAGTTACCACTGTATAATGCCTGTAGCACTGAAGGCAGAATAGCAATGGAACGGATGGACAAAAAGTTTAATACAACCCACAAAGCAACCATTCCCAGTTCACAGACCAATAAGTATGCCTACAAGTTAATGACTTAATAAGCAGCGAATGCCCTTCCAACTGCACAAATTATAAGGCCAACAACAGAAAACAGCATGAAGCAATACAAAAAACATACCTGAGGCTCACTGAGCTAATACAAAGCTCCCCCTCCCAGCCTATCAATGTACATCCATCCAGCTCACAGACCACATAAGGAACAAGATAGTATACATATAAACGTAACATTCAGGCATGTTTGTGTAACCACTACTGCCATGGAAAAGAAAGAAGTATTACATATTCTGAGTGTGTGTCTGCAACCTTCGTTATCCAGCATGCACTGCAATATATTGTCATCTGCAGCCATCATTTTCCACGTTATCTCGTAAACAGCACAATTTTGAGAAAAAAAAGTTACTGAATATAAAGTCTGTATTTTGATCTTCTCTATAACATTTGTCTGAAACATTTCTCATTCTAAGAAGAATTCAGTGAGATATCATAAATGTACATAAGTCTTTGTGCAAAGTATCTATTATTCGTGTCATATTTTATCAAACTTGATTTTTCTCGACAGGCTTCCGAAAAATAATCAAATATGAAATTTCACTAAAATGTGCCCAGTGGTAACCAGCTGTTCCAAGTGGACACACAGACATGACAAAGGCAATAGTTGCTTTTCACAATTTTGAGAACACACCTAAGAACATGTGGGGACATAAATGAACATCCCTACCCTGTCAATAGCTCTTTCATGCACATCACTGTACATCCATAATGCTGAAAGGATTAACCAGGAGTAATACCACATAATTCTGCATTTAATAATATCATACTGTGAAGGTGCATTACAGTTAGAATGGAGGGTGAAAAGATAATTGAAAGGAAAAAAAAAAGTGCATTACAGAGAGAAAAAAAAGTCATGCAACAATCACAACAATCTGAGGGGCTCAGCACACAAGAAATTAAAATGACTGAAACTTTAAAATCACAGCATACCTGGCAAACCATATAACACTGGTACCTGAATTAAGTCTGACATAGTTCCTCCCCCATGTACTGGTAGCAACAGGTAGCATACATGCCATACCTGACTCAAGTTATGGCCCAGAAAATATATTAACCACACATATAATGTGTCTTAACAGCTGAACAGAAAGCCTCTTACAAATTCCAATCATTTAGTCATGACTACTTCATGTGCTACATTTAATATTTGATGAAAATTTCTTTTGTATCCTCATCCTATTAACCCCCTGTTATTTTCAAACCTCTTTATTCTGTTTCTTCCCCTCTACTGCATTATTACCAATCTCTTCTTTTTCTCTGCCCAATTCTTACTCCCCCCATTTTGTCCACTCTATCCTTTATAATTATATTTGCCATTAAACCTGCTATATTTCAGTGTCTTCCCCAGTAGTGGTAGACTCTTTCTGCAGAAACATAAATAAAACTGGCATTCATATACAAGCCTGTACTTCAGCCCATTCATGTGCAGTTGCAAAAGGAACACAGAATTAGGCAACATGTTTTACACATTTTTATAAAGCATTCAGTGCAAAATGATGATGCTGGTTTGACCCAGTCACACCAAAGAATTACTGGATAATTTCATATAACAGACTTTGTGGTAAACAAAATTAAAAGAATCTTACTTTACAAAAATGATGTAACCCTGTTGTTCAACCAGATAGATGTCCCAAAAGACTACTGTTTCTTTTAGATGTTCAATGCAGCATGTCAGAAATAATGCTCCAAAGCACAACAAAGCTGTTATGGTCTCATTCATGAGTACTCTCTTGTTACAGTCTGGTATGTGTAGCCACATCTGAAAGGTTTAGCACCTCATGCACAGCCAAGGTCAGCCAAGCAAAGAGGCCAGTCAGTCAGCAACAAAACAGAAAAATTATACCTGCTTTTAGTTCAAGAAACAACTTCTGTGGTTGTTACCAAGTTTAGCTGAATCCTGTTTTGTTCATAATACAGGCAGGAAATTTCTACTACACTGATAGTAATCCATCTGGCAGCCAAGATAAAGCCACCCACAGTGCTCAACTTGGTTTTCCACCACAAACTCAACGACAGCTACATTTATCAGTACCATGGAGTATGTTACTTCTAAAACAAGTGACCAATGGATTTCACAATCTCCAATTTTGATTGTGTGTTTTTGGCATGTGTTCAGGTGTTATCCAATTTACATGAAAACTTCATATAGTCAAGGTCTAAAGAATCACTGTTTGGGTGCACAATATCATAATTCAGCTTATGTATAGATTTCTCACATGTATGAAAATATAATGTGTCAACAACTTGAAGATGTTTTGCTAAATAAAGTACATTAAACTGCACATAAATAACAGTATGCATTTACTCGGTAATCCCCACATGAAAATGCTGCTCACAGCACCACACTAAAACAGACACACACTGTAAGCACAGCGAGGCAGGCCTAATATCGTGAAAGAGCAACTGCATTCCTTGAGATTTCTGGGAATTAGAAAAAAAACTTCCCTGTAATTCATACTGTCTACACCAACTCAATACTACTGTTTAATCTTCACTAGTCATAGTCTGGACTATTGTAACATAGCATACTTACAGCCCAGCTAAATAAGTACTGCACTTTTGCAATACTAATACTGTTGCCACCATGCTAAAATTCAGCAATCACCATAATATCAGATGACTTAAAATGACATTGTCCATAAGACTTGGGCTAACCTTTTGAAGTGCGGAGAATCACAACCCTAGAAATTCACTTCAAACATTTCAGTAACAAGAAAATTTACTACATTTCTAAGACATGCTGCATATCTCTTTCTTATTTTCCACAAAATGTTGTTCATTTCATACTTTTAACTGCCTCTGTTCAAGTATTATGTTTTTCACAAACCATTCACTAAAATTTAAGTAACCATCCCAGAAGGATAAAGCTAGGATAAATAGGGGAGAGGAAGATAATGATGCCTGATAGAGTGAACCTTAAGCAAAATGTCTGCCTGCACTGATGGACATTGACACTGTGAGGAAATATGGTGAACCTCCAGCAAAATTTGTTTCATCACTGGAGGACAATGACACTGTGAGGAAATACACTGAACCTCCAGCCTAACTTCTGTCAACACTTGATAACACCAACACTGTGAGGTAATATATCACACAGGTTTGTCAATAACACAAGGGATCTCTCAGCAGTAAAGAGATGAGACATACAGGGTTCCACAGATAGTGAAGAAGCTGCATCTTGCATTAAAGGAAATGTGGAAGAAATGAACTAATCAATGACGGTGTGTGGGATCTTGTAACGTACAAAATGCCTGCACACAACAAAATCAATTTCTCCTCTAATTTTGTTTTTTACTTAATTTATGGACAGCATGTAGCAAACGCAGCATAGATTACTGTCTCTATGTGGGATGTTGCACAAAGTAAATGTTTACGATTCAAGTCTTATGGGTTGCTACAGTGCGGTCAGTTAAAATTTCAACAGCACCAGTGTGAAGACCTCACATCTTGCATAGTAAATGTTGTTATATATTCATGTTTCATAATGCCATATCCTTCCATGCTCCTGCTATGCATACATGACCAGCTGTTGCTCCTATTTTTGTGATGTTAGTGCCAATACAAGACAACTGGAGAGGCCATTCAGGTCAGGCATGCAAGAGCATACTCTAGAAGGTTTTTCTTACCTGACTCATCTAAAATTCTGCCCAATGTGTGCTTAAACTAAATTAAAATCCCGCAAACACTGCTCTTGTTCAACCCTGTAATACTGCTTATACCATTGTGAAAGTACTGTAATTCAAACTTTAATTCGGTAGAATGAGATGTATTCTTATTCTAAGTTCTGCTTCTGTGCACGCTTGCCGTAGTTTCTATAAGTATCAAAGACCTTTCTCTACATGACTAAAAACTATAACCAGCAATTACAGGTATCTTTACAGACCTAGCACTTGAGCAAATCTCCACAGACCACCATTCTGGGACACAAAAAATATTTGGCAAATCAACGATTTGTATATTCCTGCCGAATTACATGGTACTGAAAATAAATTTACAATTATACATTTGGGGTTAACAAGCAATAAATAAAACGAGGAAACTTACTCTTCACTAAATCCGTTTACGTGCAGTATCCTCATCTGCTTTACAATTGTGCTTTTGCCCGACTCTCCGGCACCTTGCAAAAGACGAAAATAGTACATATTAGCAGCAATACAAACACAAATCAACATAACTACTCGCTCAATATGGCTGACAGCACTAGACGACTAAACACAGGGCTGTGACAAAATATTTACCTAGTAACAACAATCTGTGCGTGGCTCTGTATAACTGTTTGTCCTTTTGAATTTGTGCGTTTATCCTTTTGTTTGTTTCCTTACTCTTTTTACTTTCTTCATGGTCCGCTTTTGAGCCCCCACCTCCAAAACAACCCATGGCATCAGGCCAGTTATCAAAAAATATGGTGGGTAGGCAGCACCGATGGGAGTCGCGCTGCCTCTCGTTTACGGCGAGATTCCCTATTTTGTAGGCGTTATTAATACACGCAAAGTACAACACTATTAGTGACACATATTTTGAAACACTTTCCAACACTTGTCAACCATTAAAAATTCGCTAAAACACTATTTTCCCCAAAACTATTCACGGGTAAGCCATCACTACCAGATACGACTGCACTCTGCCACAGATGAAACCTGCCAAGACACATTGCATTGTGGGAGTTGCAGCCGATTCCTTCCCGGTTCACTTTTTTAAATGCAAAGATGTATCACTTTTAAAAGCCACGAAAATACACTACATACGTGAACACACTTAGAGAAACTTTTAACAAGCATATGTCACACGCAATGCGTAGAACTTAATGTTTCTGGTTCGCAACCGTTTCAATCCCAATGCACGACAACGAACACGGCAATGACTACGGCGCTTGGTGGCAGCCGGTAGAAACCGAATGACCACGGATGTGCCCTACACGGACAGATAATACCAGGGAGTGTAGTTTCTTTTTGCCGGGATGCCCAATAGATGTCAGAACTCGTAACACTCGTCGGTGCAATGTGTACGATCGTTTTCAGGTACGATACTTGTATTTGATATTTAGGTGCTATTGCTACAAATATTCTTCGCACAGAGTTGTTATTATGTCTTTTATGTCTGTGGTCTTCATACATATGACCTCATTTACAGCAATGTAAGGTGTTAAATACGCTTCATTCAATTTTTTTTACATTGTTTATTGTTAAATATTGTTCATGCAGTTCTGAAGTGCCTCTCGAGTAGGAAATGCTTGTCGTATCTAAAATTCGTTTTCTCCATTCCATGGGCATTGCCTGCAACATATCATTTTCAGATTTTCTTATGTCAATGTTCTGTAAACCCTCTTTTTGAAGAATGATTTGTACAGCCCTTTGCATTAAGTTATAGCTCTTTCTCGAGAACACTTTAGGAGTGATACACCAGCTCTTCACTGTGAGAAGCGGACGAGCTGGAACGCTGCGGGTATAGTATAATATAATATTATTCATATTCAAGTGATCTACAGGAGATACCAAAAGGGACCCTAAGATATAGAAAAAGTCACTGGTCATGTACATACATAGGATATGCGAACATACCGTTATGAAAATTGCGTCATATAATGTAGTCAAAAAGAAAATACAAAATATAATACAGTGTTTAATATCAACATTAAAATTTTACTTTCAGTATTGTTCAATCAAGTAATACAATAGAATATACGCTATGAATAAAATATGCTAGTTATTATTATATTGGAAATACTCCTCCAACGTATAAAAAGAATTTGAATAAAGAATTTTTTTTAAAAAGAGATTTGAATTCCTTAACATTACAGGATATGTCCTTCATATAAGTAGGTAAATTATCAAAAAAAAACTTGAGCCCCATGAGATAAGAACCACTTTGATATAGCATAGACTGATATTGTTGGATGAAGATTGGAGCCATATCTGGTATTTATGCCATAGATATCTGAATTTGTAACATATTGCTCCATGTTAGTAATGACAAAGGGTAGTAATAAGAATATATATTGATATGAGTGAAAATATTTAGATTTATGAACAAATTTCTGCACAAATCCCTATTCTTATAATTGGTAATTGTTGTGTTTTTCTATAATCTGAATATATAAACACTATATGGAGAATTATGCTGAAATATTATGTCATTAATGAGTGAAAATAGGTATATCATTCTTAATGTTTCTTGTGACATTATTTGTGTTAAGAGTTCTAATGGCATACCATGCTGAGCTTAATTTTGGTATAATATGGTCTATATGCACTCTCCAATCCACTGTGTTATGGAGGTATTCTTATTCCATGGTGCAGAGTCATTCTTGAGAAGCTAACTGGTTTGCAGCTAGTCAAGAAATTCCCATTTCACGAAACCTGTAGGTTCATTACCGCACTCACAAGCGTCCGCCACCTGTCTCTATCCGGGGCCAGCCCAATCCAGTCCATATACCAACATCCCACTTCCTGGAGATCCATCATAATATTATCCACCCATCTACACTAGGCCTCCCCTGTGGTCTCCTTCCTTTCGGTATCCCCAGCAAGGAACAAAAAGGATCAAGAATTGATCCTTGAGGAACACCAGTTATTTTTTTCCAATCCAAAGAGATGTTATCAGAGTGTATATTGGAGCACATTGAGACCTTCTGATATCTGTCAAGACAAGTTGCATTCAATTAAGGAACTTACCAGTAATACCAGAAAATTCCAATTTAGCAAGCAATATTTTGTGATCAACACATTCAAAAGCCTTATGTAAATCACAAATTGTACCAACAACTATTTTTTAATTGTTTAAGGCACTGAGTATTTCATTAAGTAATTTATGTGTTGCTTTTACAGTAGAAGAATTTATTCTAAAACCACACTCTTTATCAACTAATATTAAACTGTTTTATTGCTAAACTACGTAGGGAAAATTAATGTCATACCGATAAACTGGACAGGGACACAAACTGTCATGCTGATAAAGTGTATAAGAAGACAAACTAATTCCAAACTGGTTAGGGAAAGAACAGTAGTTGTGAGTTATGTGGAAGAAAGAGGCATTGTACACACACAGGTATAAATCAACAATAAGAGTATGTCTCATAGCAGGTGAAATGTCAACCTACTAATCTCGACCAAACGAGTGTATGCCTATACTGTCAAGGAATACTGTACCATACACAAACAAAAAATCACAATAACAGAATTTTCATGCTTATCCAAAACTGGTATCTACAGCTGGACATAACAAAACAATAAGTATACTAAAATTACTGTTGTAACACACAAATCAGATGTCAGCAATCATGGAAGGGAACCAAACCACAATGATGCATAGGAACAAATGACACCAACTGAAAAAGACTGGCGAATGGGTATGCAACCTCACTCCCAAAAGAAACATAAAAGAATTTTTTTTTGTGTGGGTGGGGAGGGAGGAGGGAAACTGCAGAATAAACAAGAAAAATGGATCACAGAACTTTACAGCACCAATCCCTTCCAAGCACTAATGATACAGCAACAAATAATTCTCATGCAAAATCCCTGTACTGACTTAGAAGGACCACCTCAGGGTCATTCTGTGCAAAGACAGAACAGGCAGTGGAACAGGAAAAGTTTTATAATTCAATTTTCAAACTCTTCACAGACTGCAAAATAACAGAACTCACTGCCAGCATTAAAAATGACATGACAACAGGCTCATATCATACACATTAAACATTTTGAGGCCTAAAAATAAATACTGCTGACTCCATCAACATGTGTATGTGTCTCAGGACAATTCCTAATAACTTGAGTATCTATTATGAAGATTTTGTGCTAAGACAATGGGAACCTTGGTGACCTGGACTCAAACTAAACTATCACAATTTAATGTAACCCTATCTCCATATTTGCAAAAGGATTCAAAACCATAAAAAAAAAGATGTGTATGGGCCAATTCAGCTTTAGGATGGGCAAATGGAAACTTCAAGCCAGTGCCTGCATCCATAGGCATGTGTGTGAGGTGTACTGGGTATGTCCAGGCACACCACAATTCCTTGAAAATAGCAAGCATTTGGTATTTCGTGTGGCATGTTTTAAGTTTGAATTTCTTAAGCAGAGATCATTTGTTAATTTTCAAAAGGTGAAGTTTTAGTTTCTTTAGTTTGCTAGGTGAATAAATATAATGTCCTTTATGACTGAGTATTCAGTAAATTTTTACCTTTAAGAAATTTTAAAAAATCCGTGGGTGTTGTATGTTTCTGGTAGAAATTTACAACACTTAGCAGGATCCTGCTGCCACAATCATAAGCTTAACATGGAAATACTTACAAATAAAACTGCAAAGGTGAGCCTGTTATAAGTTTACATGCATGTAAAGAGTCAACCCCTTACATGCCACACAGACAGGTCCAAAACTGTATTAAATTGCTCACATTCATAACAACAATGAGCCAGAAACAAACCAGATAGTATGTAAATGCATTTCACTTCTCAATTTAATTTACAGGGTACTCGCTACTCATAAAAGACCAAAATATTTGCATACCAATGGCACTACAACAGCTGCTATGGCAAAGAAGGTAACCCTGTTTTGTAGCTGGTGCTGAAGTCTTTCATGTCTGTCATATGGTAATACTACAACCTGATCATCGCCAACCTGAATGTTTTGAGACACAATAACCGATTTCAGTTCCTGAAAATTCTTATCAAAACACACTTCCTGTTTTTTAAGCAATTTTAAAATTTCATCAATCATCTCTGATGTAGTTACTGTTTCACTGTTCACTTGATTGTCAAGTTTGTGAACCAGTTCATTATGATGACCTGAGGCTTCATCACTTGGAACAGAAGCAATATGTTGCATTTCTCTCACAATCACTGACAGTGCTTTCTCATGTTTGGAAAGAGCCTGTGAAACGTCTGTTAAAATATCCTGTTCACCTTGTTTTAACAGTGATTCTCCAATGAGTCTTCTCATTTCTTTCATTTTCATTTGATTGTTAACTGAGCTCCCAATGATACCAATAACGGTACCAATTACTGACCCTATAATTGACCAATATTTTGTTCTTTCTGCTTGAGCCCTTTCTTTTTCATGACTTTCCTTGACTGCCGACGACAAGACTGCAAAACACTCACGCTCCTCTCGTTCATAGCTCTGGAACTCGTGTACCGCTCTCCTTTCTTCTTTAAGAATGTTATGTTCTTGGGTTATTAAGTGAACGTATCGTTCCTCTCCCCTTGATGTATTATCCAATTCAGCCCATAAATCTTTCAGTTTACTCTGTATTGCAGATACCAATGTACTAGCCTCTCTTCGTCGTTCCTGCGCTGTAACAAACTTTGCTTCGGCCTCAAGCACCCGGTTCTGTGCCATTCGAACTTCATCCAAACCAGTAAACTCTTCATACCACTGAAGCAGTTGTCCAAACTTTCTCTTAACCAAACTTTCCGTAGTGTTCACTGTGTGAATACCAGCAGGGTTTAATATCAACCTAACTTTACACATTAAAACATGAGTCATTAGAGTGTTTGATAATCGATGAACTGGCAAAACACAATATACTCTTGTTGCCATCTCTTAGTTACTTTCAGGCAAACTTATGTCAATTCTTCCCACTTTTAACACTACTACTACTCAAGCATTCACGTCACCTTCTTCCACGGATCATATTTCTTTTTCGTGTCAATGACTTAGATATTAGGACTAACCCGACCCTCCACACCGAGCGTGCTATTGCAACAGATTTTACCGTACATCATAACAACACGTTATTATGTAATCACATGGCTCATCACTCCCCAACAAATCGGTGAAAGTACGTATCTAATCCATGGTACATGCTACATTACATACGCGCCAATAACTCTTTTCCGTGGTGCAACTCAGGGAGGCACTCATTAATATCCATGGTATCCGCAGTCTCTTCGCTCGTCTGCGAAACTCGTAGTGGAAAAGTCTTCGGTATTGTGGGTTGTTACATGTCGCATGTTGGTAGTCATTACAGGCGTTTCGGTACAACGTATCGGGTTCAATCAAGGTGGCCCCGACGCGACCATAAATAACTACCGACAAACGCCATGTAATAACCAGAAAGACAAAGACATCTACATTGCGTGAATTCTAAATCTTGACGAAACGAAAAAAAGGAATAAACTTGCCGCAATATTACACGGGTGTAACCCCTTAATATGGCACTTCACGATTCCAGGTAGTTCAGAAACAAAAAATTACACTTTTTGCCACAATCTGAAGTTTTGGGATTCCACAATTTAGTACCCCCAAAAAAATAGTTTTGTGCGGTGACGACCAAATGCCATCTAACAAACTATATTTTTATTACCTTGTCAAGGTTATCATTATTCCTACTATTGCTATCCATAGTTCTCTTCTCAGTTGAAAATACTAACTACTGCCTATAGGATTGAAAGTGTGCATCAGTGAGGCCGATCATGCAACACATCAGAGCATGTACCGTAACATTTTGTGGGCTATGACAGCTGCTCTTGTATGGTAAGAAAATAAACAGAAATAGAATTCATATGTAAGAAATCCATTTTCTATTTCATGTTCACACCAAGCTGACAAATTATGAAATATATAGCAACATTAAAATTACAGTCTTCTGGAATGTGAAAGTCTGCAGTTTATGAGCTAAGCTGATACCTATGCACCAAACTAATGTAGTGGAGGAATCTACTAAACTACAAAGAATCATATCCCAGGAGACCATACCCTTACTAATTATCATGTAAACCTACAATCTTATATAGACAAATATGGCAGTTATGCTTATGCTGTTTTCCATTTTTATAGATTTGTATGACACTTATCATACTAAGAAACTGTGAATAACTGTAAAATTATTACTTTCACACCTTCATAACTACCAAGGACATGCCATATATTACAAACAAATTGTGGAAGCAAATTTTGCATGATGCTCATTTTTCTATATGATAAAGATCCAATGAATACAAGTATTTCTATGCAGTAAGTGTTGCAAATGGCATACATCATGCCCACTCCACCACCTTTACTGTTTGGTTACATGAAATCAGGATGAACTCATCTACAAGTTTAAGTGGTTACAACAGAAAATCCTGAAATACATTGTCCTTTCATTCCCCATACATATGTAAGCATTTTTCTGCACAGAAATTTACATAGCTGACATAAAGAGACAACTTGAGAGCGACTATAATGACAGTCAATACAGAAGTCACATATTCACACTTTCAACACACAAAATATTATATCAAACAAAAACTGTGCACACTCACATAGTCCGTCAAATTTCATATACTTAAGACTTGTAACACATGAATTACTGTGACAAAATTAAAAATAAATATTAAAAAAAACTATCACAAATATTTTTCACAGACCAGCTCTGTTATAGGAAGATGTAATTTTAGGAGGCAGTTCACCACGTGTACATCCGGTAAGTCGTATTTCTAATATCAAGGCCTATAAATGCAGATATTCATGCTCAGGGTACCAAGATATAAAATAAAAGTATGAGGAAACTCTCCTACATACAGAGTCATATTTACTTCAAATCTTCTTGCCCATATCTAAACTTTACAGTCACTATTTTCCTATGTCAACAACTGCTAATCGCTTCCTGTAAGGCCGCTTATCTTGCACAACCCATCCCACTCACCAGTTCTCTTCAATGTCATCAGAGAGAGGTTGTCTGCCCTCCATGTGTCATCCAAAGTCAGTGTGCAAACAACACTGGGGCATCACGTTTTTGTTCAATATATCGCTCCATACAAATCCTAGAAGATGTGTCATAAATATATATGGAAGTTTTCTGATGCATCTGTTAAAAACAGGACAATAATTCACAAATATGTGACAACAATTTTAGCAAATAAGTCCAAGCTAGACGGGTAACAAAATGCAGAGAAGACATGCACTATACAATCTAGATAAAATCCAAGTTAGATTGAAGAAGTCTTCAAGCAAATTGCTGAATCAACTTCCACAGCAAATGAGTGTGCTGGTATTGATGGCATAAAATGCAACAAAACTGCTGAATATTCACTGTGGTTCAGCAACTGTGGTTAACATACACTATGACACTTCATGAAGCAAGTGCGACTTTCGTGAACTGGTACCTTCATGGGGTGTATGATGGAGAAACAGGCCCCACAGGCACTCTGTTTTAACAGTGAAAATTGGTTTCAACTCAGTGGATACATGAACTGTTAGAACAAGTTTTCCATGTGGTACCATTACCTAGTCTGGTGTGTGGTGTGCTCTGGCAACCAGGATTATGAGAACTGTTTCCTCCCAGACTATAAATTCACACCGTTATACTACATTCTGACACTATTTTTTGAATGCTTGTCCAGTTACAAGAGGAACAAGTTTTTTTTTTTCCATAAAGCAATACAACAGGTCACATTGCAAACAATTCTGTGCAATGTTTACAGGTGTTCTGGCAACAGATTACCAAACAGGGGATTAATACACAGGGGACCACAGCTTCCTCATTCACAAAGGTCTTAACTTGTTCAATTGATTTTTAATTGTTGAGAACATTAAGTATAAAGTATATAGTAATATCCCTTGAACTGAAGATGACGTGAGAAGAGTCATTCAGAATATGGTGTTCTCAATTTACCATAACTGCAATGTACAATGAGCATGTTTGTTATGTATAACATGCATCAGCAAGCTGAAGGAAACCACTTCCAGAGCTTTCGTTAAATATGGTGAGTACAACCTAATACTAACTGCATTATGTTTACTAAAATATGGAGACTCCAACACACAGCAAACTGTGACAGTTGTGATCAATGCACTACCTCTGATCATGGGCAACATTATGAGTGTACAGTGCTGCATTGTGTTAGATAAAATAATGTCTCTGTATATGCAACCTCTAACCAACTGTTTTCTAGGTCTCTGCAACTTATTTGTGATCAACTGCATCATTCCTGCACATTCACACATCCCCATAGTACACAATATCTTTAACAGATTTCCACATAAAGAAGTCTCCCCCTCATGACTTCATGGCACTGTGGTTGATTAAGCACAGTAAGGGCAACACTGTTCCTGTGCATACTATGCAGGCATATGGAGGAGTGGCAGTATAAGTCCATTCATTCTTAACTTCAGCACTAGTTGGAGGTGTGATCAGCTTCACAGACCAGCCACTGTAACCCTGGGAAAGGGGCTCCTTGTACAACTCTGAGTAGGTGGATGGGTGGGCCTCGAAGCTGGTCTCGAAGCTTTGGCAAAGGACAAAATCTCTTGACCATGGCAGAAGTCAAACCTTGAATCCTAAGTTGGGCAGCCTGTAGCCTAGTCACTACACCTGACACACTTGAGCACACAGCCAACTTCATTGTCATTTAAGCAGAATGAGGTCCTGCAACTGGGAGGCCAGACAAGTGGACCTCCTCTCCCAATTCATCAATCAGGAAATGTGTGATTCAACACAGTGTACACATCATTCTTGCAGCACAGGGGACTGTCACAGTGAAACATATACTCTTGCAGACCACCCAACAAATGGCTGAAAACACTTGACAGGAAACCAAATATCTTAATGAGTCCACAATGCAAACTTATGCATTATAAATCAGCATGGCTTGACAAGAAGTGTGTCTGACCCTCAGACATCAAGTGGCATTCACAAAACATCTCACTTTACTACAATAATTGCAAAAACATCTGAAAATTCTCATGTCTTAACCAAAACATAATTCTGGCATCTGACTGGTGTGACTGAGGAAAAGTCAGGACAGCTGCTGTCCCAGCTACGATTCCACCTGGGTATAGCCTGGATAGCAGTCTGGAGGGTTACTATCACCCCATTGTGCTCTGTATTATTTTCTTAATACTTTTATTTCATTTCTTGATACCTCTCACTAAATACTGTGTGAATGTAGCAAATAATAACTTTCTTTGTTGATTGACAAAACAGAAATAATTAAACTCACTCAGCATATTATGTGCCCTAAAAATGACTCAGGTTTATTCGTTACAAAAACAAAAATATGGATAACTGCTGAAGCACTGTTGAAGACTAAACAGCCAGCACTTACATATACCACCGCACTAGACATCATACTGTATTCAAACATAATCACTCTAAGTGTGAAAGTATGTCTAAAATATTTGAGCAAACAAATAAACAAACAAATAATGCCATTCCCAGAAATGATAGAGCAGCTCCTCTTCATTTTAGTCTGCAGTGGGTACAAATCCACACATCCCTTATTATTGCTCCACATAAAACGAAGATACAGTATCAAACACAAGACACAATTTAACTAATTGTATCTTTGTCTTAAAAACGTTCAGTTTTATAATCTTCAGATCATCTTGTTTGTCGATGCGTCTCTTGCCTTAAATGAGTAAAATTCACAGGAAAAGCAGCTGCACAGAAAAACAATAGCAATGAAGTATTCTGCTATGTTACATACAATTTGACAAAACATGCAATGTTTACCTGCAATCAAAATTTTTAAATTATTTCCATATAAGGCAATGAGTTGCAGAAAGCTGCACAATGGTGAGCTTAATAATTTGTAGTATACAACAAATATTTATCAGGGTGATTGATGAAGGATAATTAGATGCACATGTAACATGTATGAATACAAGATTTCATTTGGAAAATCTGAAGGACACAGAAACATATTTAAAGTGTTCCCATAAAATGTAATCACTGACGCCTGACGAAACAAAACTGGAATGTGAAGACACATGTTAGGAATACTTCCCAAATCAATCTACCAGTTCTGAAGTTGTTATGTACTGAAACAGACAAACGCACATGGCAAATATGTAAGGCCCATTTCTACAGCATTTCATTGCAAATGCATCAAAAAAATTCTATGAAGTTAAATGTCAGTACAGAAACAAAAAACACCAAAAGATGACTAAAACAACAGCAAGAGCAATAGCAGCAGCACGAGCAACAATGACAAATTAACAATGATGACAACAACCTGAAGAAAGTGGCAGAGCCTCTTCCTGAAATACTGTAAGCATTAAATTAATTAACATAATGGACAGTTTCCTGGCATTTTTCAATAACACTACACAAGATGCACTTCACAACCCATGCTAATTATGAAAACTGGAATTACTACTGCTTTTTCTCAAACACAGACTGACCTGCAAGAAGATGTCACATGCTTTTTTAGAACACATGTTCAGCAGAACACTTACACACTACACACACACACACACGCCAGAACAGACATCTACAATGCAGAATATGACTGTGCATGAGTATCAGAGAAGAGGTGAAAGTTTTTTTAAAGCCAACTATGCTGATGGTATCTGAGAAAACACAGTGACATTATTTCTGGAAGGGCAACCACAGCCTGTGTTGAAAAATATTTTGTTCCACCCGTTCCAAACAAGCCCACTCCAACTCACTCACTCACTTGGTGCAGCGAATACCTTGAGATCCTAACAGATCCTCAGCAAATCAAGAAATGTCCTACATTGTATGGAACCTAAAGGTTCATTACCATCTTCACAACAGCCTACAACTTGTCCCTGTCCTGAGCCAGATTATTCCAGCCCATGCCCCTGTATGGACAATTTTATAATATTCTCCCATCTAAGTGGTCTCTCTTATTTCGGTTTCCCCACCAAAAACCTGTAAGCATTCTCCTCTCCCCCACATGTACCACATGCATCACCCATCTCATCCTTGGTCTGATCATCCTACTAATACATGGTAACAAATATAAACCATGAAGCTCCTTATCATGCGACTTCTCCATCCTCCTGCAACTTCATCCCTCTTATGCCCAACAATGTTCCTTAGCACCCTATTCCCAAACATCCTCAATCTATATCCTTCCGTGTACATGACACAACAATTTTCACGTACATTACAAAACAACAGTCTAAATTACAGTTGGCTATATTTTAATCCTTATGCTTATAGACAGCACACAGGAAGGAAGACAATTCTGCACCAAATGCTAGCATGAATTCCCCAAATTTCACTTGTTCTTAATTTCTTCATGCATATAATTCTGATTTGTCAATGCAATTCTGAAATATTTAAACTCTACCAAATTTTCAAAGGATTCATTAGCTATCTTTGTGTTATGTATTGTTCTGCATTCTTTAGAAGAAACATCAAAACAGACTGTCTTCTCAGTGCTTATTTCTAGACCAACCTCCTTACTGGCAATTAAATGAAGCCTCTGTGTTTTTCTTTACAGTATTATGCTTTTCTCCACTACATTACCATCATTAGACCAGAAGATGTCTCAGTCACCTTCAGTCACTCCAGGTTATCTCAGTCCTTTGCAATGGCTATTCTAAATTACAAATAAACAGCAATGATAACAAAGCATCTCCTTGCTTCAGGCTGTTCTGAATATGAAACGTATCAAACGTTTCTTTGCTTGGACTTTACCGTAGGTTACATTTAAACATATATTCATTAACCTAACTAGTTTCATACGGATACCAAACTCAACAATGACACTACACAACATCTTGCTCCTAACTGAATCACAAGCTTTCTTGCAGTTATATATGACCGATATACTGCCCCATTTTACTCCCATTTCTAATTAAGTATTTGATGATTGCAGTATACATATTCAGTAGCTCAGTTATGTTGAAACCCATGAAGATGATCTCCCATAGTTTCATCTATATAAGACTTTAACTTTCACAGAAGTATGGTGGATAAAATTGGCATTTACTACAGTCAGTTTTGTCAACCTTACCACAAGTAGTACATTAACTGACTCCTTCCAATGCTGAGACAATTGTTCCTTATTGCAAACAGAATTAGTAAGTTTATGGATCTCAGAACTTGCTCTTCTACCTCCTGCTTGAACTGATTCTATTGCAACTTGATCAATCCTTGATCACTGACCCTAAATTTTCAATGGCCATCTGAACCTCAAAGCCACTAGGCTCAGGTACCAATGGCACAGCTGTAGGTACTGCAATCTGCCAAACACCATTTGCCCCAGGTACATTCAATAACTGACAAAAGTGATTCTTCCACCTATTCAAAATACTGTGGGAATCTGCAAGATCACCCTTCTAATCATTCAACAACTTAGTTCTAGGCTGGTTAACTGTTAAATTAATTTATGACTCTTAGACACATCTCTAATACAGTGAAACCTCACCAGTTCTATAGAGCCCACAATAAATGAATGCGACTTGTGAGAAAATAATGCACAGAGGTTTCAACGTGTTCTTGTTCTGTTCACTTCAAGCCCGTTTCTTTTACACTTCAAATAGTCCTGCTTTTTGTTCTTGAAATTGCCTCTAGTTCCACATCTTACATTCCTAAGACTACTTGCATTAATTTTGCCTGGATCCTGTATACACTGTCATTCACTGAATTGAAGCATTGAAATTACTGCCTTCTGCAATGTGATACTTTGTAGTCTGGAAGCTATTTACTGATGTTTCAGTGGAACCTACTGCTTCTGTCTTCAGGGTTGAAGACTGACACAAATTCAGAATACTTACTAGCCAGTCAAATTATTTGAACTCAGGTTTGCCATCTTCTCTGCCCAGATGCAACCGTTCTCCTTCTTGCAGAGACTTGATGCGTTCTGACTCTGTCTTTGGCTCTTCTTTTAGCAAAGTCTCCAGGTCAACATTTTCTAAATTCACACCATGAGCAGAGCCTATAACAATGCAAAGTGCACTTAATCAAATGTTGATTAGGTTCAAGAACAGGAGAAATTTACTGGTCATTATGATTGCACACATGACCAGATCCAATCACTGTGGGCAATTAGTTAGGCTGGTGGGTCACATTGCAATCTTAATCCAGCATTGCAGGCCGCACACCTTTACCTTTGTGAACTTTCAAATGTTCAGTTCATATGTTGTAACTGAATATCGTCATTTAAAGTCAACATCTGCAATGAGAATTTTTTTTTTGTTTAAGTTTGTAATATTAATACCACTTAGCATATTGCACATTCTTATACTTCAACAAAACCAGATAAGTTTAGCTGAAACAAATTCACCTAACTAGTAGACAAAAAAAATTTATACTGCAAGAGATTACCTACCACCAGGCACCCAACATACAAAATTCCATAATATCCACACAGCAGTTTTTGACTTGACAATGACAATACAAAAAAGGCAGTATAATAACTAGGCTAGGCTGGGTGACCCCAGCATCATGGTTCAATTCTTGCACAGCAGGAAATTTTCTCTTCTCCAAAAGCCCAGACTAGCACCAGGGTCCACCCAGCCACCGAATCAATGGGTAGTGAGAGCTATTTTCCCATGGTAAAGTGGACAAGGTACAAGGCTAACCTCTCGCCACATCTTGTGCAAAGATTAAGAATGTGTGGAGCTACACAGCCCCTCCTCCATGTAGAGGAAAGTAAGAGGACAAAATTAATAGCAAGAGTTAATAAAGGTTTAAATGCAATGCAACACAATTGCGTTCCCTCAGCAGATTCTATATTACAAACAGGATACATCACTAAGAAACCCTGGTTACTTCTGCCACAAACACTTTTTGATAAGATGGTATCAGTAACTGTACCCTATCCTGGCATCTCAATTCAAGAAATTTGTCCAAGAATTTTACAGCAAAGAAATAAAAGCAGTGACATCTGCCACTTGCAACTGCAGATGTCAACAAATGTGCATAGATTGTACCCCCTAGATCTACTGCTGAATGTCACATATTCCATTCTGCTCTGTATTAATTTTGTTATGCGCCATATTCCATTTCATGTGAGCCAGTCATGTAAATTCCTCTTTTTAATAAAAACTGTACATCACAAATGCAATCTTCACTGTCCAATGTCCTGCTACATTACACTCTCTCAATAATAATATATGTGAATAAAATGGGACCTGGTGGTCTTAGGGTAAGATACTGGACTCCCACTCAGAGGATTCTGAGTTCCTTCTGTATGAGGACTCTTCTGCTCCCAGACAGTTTCATCTCTTCAAAAAATAAAACCTTTGGAACGCTAAAATACCAGCCATCCCTTCCAATAATTGGAAGTTGTCAGGAAGCTGTATGTCCCCTCTACCAGCCATAACCACCACAATAACCCCAAACTGAGGGACTCTACACCTTTATCTAGGTGGGCAGAGGCCAGCAAGTGAACAGTGAACACATTTGGTGGTAGAGTGAAAACGGGATGTGATGGCACACGCGCAGAAACCAGATTCGGTCTTCCAGCGAAACGGACGAGTCCATTTATATCGGCAGGGGTGTCAGTTCAGTCGAGTACTGGCTTTCTTGGAG
>Ga0123355_10003968_pt1 | contig 21418 bp, 12 predicted proteins | sample TergutEmb28metaG_3_FD_89872 | JGI IMG/M metagenome (GOLD analysis project Ga0123355, IMG submission 89872) | Embiratermes neotenicus P1 segment gut microbial communities from Petit-Saut dam, French Guiana - Emb289 P1 | ecosystem: Host-associated > Arthropoda: Insects > Digestive system > Gut ...
AGCGCAGGATTTTTGTCGCGAAACAAGGAAGTACCGACGCGGCGGGCCAAGAAGGCCCGCAAGGAGGTGCTGACGCAGGAGCGCGGCAAAAAGACTAGCTTCTCACTCCGTTTTTCAGGTTCGCTGACTATATGTTTATAAAAATAGCCGGACGCTCACCGCATGGAATATTGCGGGGTGCGTCCGGCCTTTTCATATTCAGCTTGCAATTCATGCCTTACGGCAAGAGCCTTGCAACAAGGATTGGCTTTGCAGGGAAGACACTACTTCATCCCAAACAATTTCTCCTTCAAATCCAAGTAGTACAAGTAATTCTCAGGAGTAACATCTGGCGGGCAGCGGTGGTCGCAGAAGGGTATAAAGCCGCCCCGCTGTACATACGGCACAAGGCTTTCTAAGTACGCCTTAATAGCCGCAGGTCCTTCGATAAGCTTCATCTTATCCACCCCACCCATAAGGCGCAGGTTAGGATAAGCGTCCAAAATCTCCCCTGGAGGGGCGCAGGAATTTACCTCATATGGGAACAGGCAATTTATCCCTGACTCCATGAATATAGGTAATAAAGGCCTTACGTCTCCATCGCAATCTGTGTACCATATATCTATGCCATGGGCATGGAGCTTTTTACTAATGCGTTTATATCTAGGGGCCACAACTTCTTGGAAAAATGAAGGTGGCAAAATTGGCCCATAGTTGAAGCAGATATCCTCCCAGCCGCATGCATAGTCAAAATCTATCTTGCCAAGAACTTTATCCAGCTGCATCTCAACCAATTGGCAGCAGGTTTCTACCATGTCTTCCAGCATTTCTGGGTAGTCTGCCCAGGCATAGCAGATTCCCTCAAAGGTCAGCATATCCCGGATTTTTCCTATCATAGAGCCGCAGTTGATTCCCAGGGGGTAGTCCCTTGTTGGAGGGTGCTGGCGTATTAGTGCGTTTACATCCACGGCTCGTCCAGGGCTATCTGGTTGGAAGCGCTCGGCTTTTACCTTTGCCCAGTCCTCTGGGGTTTCTATTGCAGAGCCGGTGTAGTGTGGGATTGAGGATTGTGCACTGGCCATGATCTCTGCTGTAAGGCCGTCACGGTTTTGGATAATAATCTTATCCCCGCGCCGCTCAATTTCTTTTTCAGGGAAATGCGGCTCCATCCAGGTATTAAGGCCTACTACTTCTATTGGGTCAAAGGAGAAAAATATATTGGCCTCCTCTTCAGTAGTGATGCCGTTTTCTACAAACATGGGCCATTGGTCATAGTTTTCCAGCCAATAGCCAAACTCCATGTTGAAGCAGCGGTCTACTGGCTGGTTGCGCATTTGGCGGTTGAAGCGTTCTCTTGGGGTTAGGCTGCCCTTCCATGGGGCTCTTATTGGCTTGATTTCTTTCATGTTGGCCTCCTTGTATTATAAAGCCTTATTTTGCCTTGTCTTGATTATTTTTTTTACGGCTTTTATCTTTGGATATCATGGCTGATGAAATACTGTTTGCATGGTCTGCACATCTTTCTAGGTCTATTATGATATCGGTAAACACCACGCCGCACCTGGGTTCGCAGACTTCTGTCGTTAGCCTGTTTACGTGGTTTTCGGTATATGTCACAGACAGGGCATCTACATTTCTTTCTATTTCTTTTATTTGTGGGATAAGGGATGCGTCATGGTGCTCAAGGGCTAATACGGATTTGGCAGCTATGCTTGTAGTCAGGGCCCCAAGTTCCTTAAGCTCCTGGATTGCTTGGTCGGAGAATCGCAAGTCGTTTTCACTTACGTTTAGGGTGTATTCTGCAATGTTTTCGGCATGGTCACCTATACGCTCTATATCGTATAGGACTCTAAACATTTTGCCAATTCTTTTGGCATAGGGCTGGGTTAGGGTCATGTTATTGATTTTAACCAGCTTGGCCGATGCTTTTCTTGTTAGGTTATTGATTATCTTTTCATTGCTAAAGACTTGCTTTACCTTGTCCACATCTTTTTCGAAGAAGGCCTCAAGGGCCAGCTCCAATGTCTCATTGGCTATTTTTTGTATGCGGACAAGTTCTAGATGGGCATTGCGCATTGCTAGGGCTGGGGTTTGGGTCACTTTAGTATCCATGTACATAAGTTTTTTTTCGTAGATAGTGACAACCTTGTCTGCCGCGTTAAGGGGCAAAATTTTCATCATCAAAGCCGCAACCTGCCGTACAAATGGCAGTATCAGGAACAATGTGGCAAAGTTATACAGCGTATGGAACATAGCCACACGCTGACCGCTTTCTGACCAAGTTGACCGGAACCATTCCAAGATGCCTGGGAAGAGGAAAATCATCGTACCAAAGACAGTGCTGCCGATTACGTCAAACATAATATGAAACAACGCAGCCCGCTTGCTTTCCCGGTTTGCGGGAATAGAGGCGATTACAGTGGTGATACTTGTGCCGATATTGGTCCCCAGCACGATATATGCCGACGTCTCAAAGGGGATGGGGACGCCACTGATATGCAGCGTCACCAACAGCCCCATTGTAGCAGAGGAGCTTTGGATGATTGCAGTGAAAATAAACCCTGCAAGCAGTGCCAGAATTGGGTTTTCGAAAGTGGTAAGCAACATGTTAAATGAGGGGTCGTTGGCAAGGGCTCTAAGGGGGGTTCCCATTGTTGTGATACCAAAGAATAGGACACCAAAGCCCAAAATAACATAGCCGATGTTTTTAAAGGTTTTCTTTTTAATGAATAAGTACATAATAACGCCGATGAAAATAAAAATGGGCGCATAGGCATCAACCCTAAAAGCTACCAAGTGGGAACTAAAGGTTGTGCCTACATTTGCACCCATGATTACGCCAATGGCCTGGGCAAGGTTCATAAGGCCAGAGTTTACAAAGCTTACGGTCATGATTGTAGTGGCTGTGGAGCTATTGATGGCAATTGTTGCAAGTATGCCGATAATTACCGCAAAAAACCTATTGGATGTTGCACGCTGGAGGATGCTTTGCAACCGGTCGCCGGCCAAAATTTCTATCCCGCTAGACATCATCTTCATGCCAAGCAAAAATAGCCCTAAGCCGCCTGCAACTAAAAATGGAGACTGTAAAACTGGGTTCATTGGTTTTCCACCTTGATGTTTTTTTCACACTGTAACATAGAGGGGGGATGAAATCTATATCTATCGATATTTTGCGTAATTTGTCGTGAGAATGTAAGTAGAACGATGGAATGGAAGACTTACACTGAGTGATATTTTATGCTACAGTTGCCTGGAAAGAAGGATTTTACTGGAGGTAAACCATGTCATATTGCACCCAATGCGGAACGATGCTGCAAGAAGGCCAAGCCTGCGGATGTACTATCGTGAAAAGTTTTTGTACCCAATGCGGAAGTCAGCTAGGGAAAGGGCAGGTTTGTGCTTGTGCGGTGGCGGCGCCTTCAGAAACAGTGACGCCTATAAAGCCCATAACCCCAGTAAGTCTGGAGCAGCAGCCAGTTAGCCAGGAACAATCTGCCAATAATGCATCCAACCCAGCATCACATATAAATGAGCAGCATCCTCATATAGCGCCGCCACAAACACAGGAGCAAAGCCCTATTGCTGCACCTACACAAATACAGGAGCAATTTCCTCCCACCTCCGCCCTTTCTCATGCACAAGAACAACATACCCCCACATTAACCACCGCCCCCCATGAAACTGCTTCCCTAAAGCCGCCTCGGGCCACAAAAACACGAACCCGCAACACATATGTTGAAAGCCCAACTATTATAAGCAAAGCAAAAAGCCTAGGGAAATCATCACTGCTTCCCCTAGGCCCATACAAAGCCAGTACCCCAATGGTGTCAGAACAAGTAAGCCCATTACCCGGCGAAACACCAATAAAACAGTACCACATGGCAAATCTAAGAAACCTGTTAAGAATCCACCGGGCCGCGGGCCACCTGGAAATCACAAACAAACGTGTAATCTATAGAATAGAGTCACCAACAAAGCGCAGAAAATCCACTGACCACAAAAGCGTCATCCACAGCGAATACAGCATAGAAAATATTGCAGGCCTAGAGGCAGCAAATAGCTACCGATTTAGCATATGCCGTTGCATTATTGGCCTTTTTGCCATTGTAGGCAACATGGCAGTTATGGCTTGGATAGTACTTTCTCTTACCCATGGCTTTTCATTATCCGCCAGTGCCGGCAATGTGTATTTTATGGCACGTCCGCCCTTGCGGCTAGTGTTGCCATGGGCCGCCCAAGGCCTAAGCAATGGCTGGGCCGCTGATGTTGGATACTCCAGTATAGGGGCTGGGCTGACTGCCGGGTTTGGCGGGATTGTGATGTTTTTCCTCTTAAGGGGCAAGTATTTGGCAAAGCTCTTTATGGCTGGATCAAGCTTTGGAGGCTTTGCAATTGTTGCATTGTCTTATAATGCTTATGCCTTTGTTTTGCTGGTTCTTGGGTTGCTTTTTGCCATCTTTGGGCTGGCTTTGTTTTCTTGGATACCGGATTTAACTGTTTCGCTGCTTAGCAATGAAGGTGTGCGGATATGCGTGGTGCGAGGGCGGAGGTTTACTGATGCGCTGCATGGCTTTTTTGGGATTGGGTATGCTGAGGCTGCGCCCGCTATGGAAACGGAGGCTGCAATACGGGAGCTTGGCGCGATGATAGCGTCTGATTTTGATACTTTTGACAAACCTTTTTAAGCCTCGTATTTACTGGCTTTGCAGGCAATTTCTGTGCACAATTCCTACACACATTTTACAAGTATCCAAGCAAAAATCCCTGGCAACACCTTAATAAAACGGAAAGAAAAACGGCAGTACTGCAATAATGATAAACCCAACAATAAACTGCAGCGGGATGCCCACCTTCATATAGTCAGCAAACCTATACTTGCCCGCCACCATAACCATAGCATTGGGCGGGGTGGACACCGGTGTGGCAAAGGACATACTGGCGGCATAAGTCACTGCCATAACAAAGGGCAGCGGACTAACCCCTATCTCCTGGGCCGCCAGTATGGCTATCGGAAGAAACAGCACCGCTGTGGCCGTATTGCTTATAAACACCCCAAATATCGAAGTCACTACATACAGCCCAGCCATTACCACTATAGGCCCCGCCCCGCCTAGGGTGGCGGTGATTCCGTCAGCTATAAACGCCACACCGCCTGTGTTTTCCAAGGCCGTTGCCATGGGCAGCATACAGGCTATTAGTATCACTATCTGCCAGTTGATTGCCCGGTAGGCTTGGTCTGTGCTACGGACGCTGCCTGTCAGCACCATGAACAGCCCCGCAATTATCACGGTGATAACTGCGGGTATCCATTCAAAGACCAGCATCACAATCATCAGTAGAAGAACCGCCCCCGCCAAAATTGCCCGCACTGGCTTGAATGTTTCTGTTGCGGCGGCTTCGCGGGTTATTACCACTAAATCACGCTTTTCTTTTGCAAGGATGTCTATGTCATTCCACTTACCATACACCAGCATGGCATCACCATAGTGAAGCTCGTCTTGCACCGAGGGCAGCTTCGCGCCTTGGTTTCGACGGATTATTGACAAAACCGTAAGGCCATATTTGTCCCTGAAATGAATATCCTTTAGGGATTGGTTAATCAGGCCTGATTGGGGTGTCATGATAACCTCGGCGATGTTTTCTTCCTGGATTTGCAGGCCTTCTACCAAGTCACGGGAGATTGTTTCCAGCTTTGCTTCCGCTAGCAGGCTTTGCAGAGATGGTTCATCGGCATAGAGAAGTAAAATATCATCTGTATCCAATTCGTAGGCTGGTTCCGCCAGCACCTGGGTATAACCGCCCCCGGCCAAAGCACCTGCCAAGAAAGGGAAGCTTTTGGCCGTGTCTTTTTTCCGCACCTTTAGGACAGTGACATTGTGCTTACTTGGCCACATAAGCTCCTTTAGCTTTTTGCCTATAATCTGGTGGCCTTCCGGCACTTGTACATAGTGGAGATTTGCATCAATTTTGTATTGGCTAAGAAGCTCGGATACATTGACTGAATCGGCTATCTTTGATGTTTTCTCGTAGGGCTTGTCCAGCATCCGCCGCCCTATGAACCACATGTATAGGGTTCCTGTAACAAGGATGATAAGGCCGATTGGCGTAAAGTCGAAGAATGACAAGCCCGGGAAGCCGTGATTAATAAGGGCATCCCGGGCTAGGAGATTGGGGGCTGTACCTATTAGGGTAAGGGCCCCGCCCATGCTTGCGCCAAAGGCTAGGGGCATCAGTAGCTTGCCTGGGTGGATGTTCATTTTTACGCTTAGGCTTACAACTATGGGCATCAATATGGCCACTGTGCCGGTGTTGCTAATAAAGCACCCCATTACAGCCACCAGCAGCTTCACAAACACCAGCATCCGAAACTCGCTATTGCCGGTGAGTTTTACCAGTAAGTTGCCGGCCTTTCCAGCAAGACCTGTGTTGGAAATCCCTTCACCCACAATAAACAGCACCGCCAGCATAACCACAACCGTGCTGGAAAAACCAGCCAAAGCCTCTGATACCGTAAGCACCCCAGACAAATACAACGCCAGAAGTGAACACAGCGCCACTAAGTCCGATCGAAACTTGGGTATTGCAAAGCATACTGTCGTGGCTATTAATATGATGAAAACCACCTGCATGTCGCTAAACATAAATTGAACCTACCCTTTCACACATTTTCAGTACGCTAGAACTCATCGGCCTACTTATTAAGCTTGCAGACACCTGGGCTCATGTAGCGCACTTACCAATAAATTGCCCAATCACCAGACAAGCGAATAAGCAGCTCCAACCAGAAATAATCTCCCCATATATTGCACTCATCCACACCACTGTTATTGACGGTATTATAGGGCGATTTTTTGGCATAAACACCGTGAAGCAGCAGCCCATTGGACTCCGTTGGCTTAGCGGCATAGCCTCTGGCGATAGAGCCTGCAATCTGCTCTGCTATTGCGGTATAGTGCTTGGCCTTGTCCTCTGGAAGATACTTTGCCATCTCCAGCATTCCACATGCCGCTATTACCACCGCCGAAGAGTCCCTTGGCTCGTTGTCGCCATCGCCGAAATCTAAATCCCAGTAGCTTACCATGTCCTTTGGCAGACGGCTTAAAAAGAAATCCGTGACCTTGTAGAACAAATCTATACAGGCAGGGTCTTTTGTATAAAGGTAAGATAGGGCAAGACCATAGATCCCCCAGGCTTGTCCCCGCGCCCATGGGGAGGAATCCTTGTATCCCTGGGCTGTTACCCCTTTTAACGGAGCCCCGGTTTCTTGGTCAAAATAATATGTGTGGTAGGTAGAGTAGTCTTCCCGCACAAGGTTTTCCAGGGATGTCTTTGTGTGTGCATCAGCGATTTGTGTATATTTATTATCGCCAGTTTCCTTGGTTGCCCAGTACAGCAGAGGCAGGTTCATCAGACAATCTATAATCAGACGGTAATTATTTGCGGCCCCGTACTTGCCCCATGCTTGGATAAACTGGCCTTTCTCGTGAAACCGGCTTATCAGATTATCTGCCGCCATGAGGGCAGCCTCCCGCCCTACGTCACTGCCAACAAGCCGCCATGCTGCCACACCGGAAAGAGTATATAAAAAGCCCATATCATGGTGAGCTACCGCAACACGATCGACAATACGCTTGTGAAAACTGTCTACTTGGGCAAGTGCGGCTTCCTTAAAAACCTCATCCCCGGTATGCTCCCACGCCAGCCAGTATTGCCCCGTGTGGAAGCCGTTGGTCCAGTCATCGTTTTCGGCTGGGGGATAATAATTGTTTGCGCTTACTGCGGGCTTGAACTTACCTTTAAAAACAGGTAAATCTTCACGCAGGATTTGTATTGCTGTTTCCATTGCGGATTTAATTTCCGCTGCTGTGATTTTTTCTATCATTGTAGTGCCTCCTCATATTTTTCCATATTGTATATTGGTATTGTGGTAGCGGTCAATTACTATTGCAGTCAATTACTATAAGCCCCTAAATCATGTATAATATCCCTAGGATGTGATAGAACATGATGCAGTTCATAAAACGGTTTATTTTCGTGTATTTCCTGATGCTGGGGGTTATTCTTACAGCCTTCTCAGTTATATATTCGCGCTCCGCAGATATTGTGGAATACAGTCTTGTCAACAACAGACTGGCAAACCTACAGCAGATTCGCACAAACGTAGACAACAATCTAAGCAGTGTCATAGACTCTGTAAACCATGTGTCAAGCAATTGGCAGATAAGAAGCTTTGCCAATATCAACGAGCCCCACGATGGCCCCAATATTATCAGGCTCATGGAGACCATTAGAGCCCTCCATGAGTTTAACGTTGCCAACCCCGTACTAAGAGGCATCTTTGTCGTGTATGATTCCAACGATGTAGTCATAACTCCAACAGCGGCATGGCAGTTTTCCCGTTTTAGCACCCAATATATGACAATCGATGGCATGTGCCCAGACGAATGGCGGCGTCTTATTTTTTATTCTAATGTATACCCCAGGTTTATCCCGGCATTAACCATTCACATGGGTGATTTTAGCACCTTTGAGGCAATACAATACATAACCCCCATCCGCACGATTCATGGAAATACCGGCGCAATAATTGCCCATATAGATAATAGAGCCGTAGAGAACATGTTTAACGTACTACATACAGACCTGGGCGAGACGGCGCTGATTATCAACACTGCAGGGGAAGTCATCACGGCTCTTGCAGGGACACGGGATATTCCTGATCTGCCATTGCCGTCACAGCTTGGAGAGGGTATTGTCCGGTTCGAACGTGAGGGCATCCACTACTTGATGAGCTATACCAGCTCCCACATCACAGACTGGATATATATATCAATAATACGCAGTGATTACGCCCTTGCCCAGCTTAACGCCTTTAGGGGAACGGTTTTTATGGTACTTTCTGTGATGACGGTTATCACTCTTGCCATTGCCATTGCTTATTCTGTGCTGCAATCCAGGCCTATCAAAGTATTGCAGGACACCATTACTGCCCAGATGCCACTACTGCAGCATTCTTACTTGCGTGACTTATTTGATGGCAAGATGCTGAACACAGAAGACACGGCAGCTGGCACTTTGGGTTTTGATTTAACCGGGAGCAGGTACATTGCGGTGCTTGTAACAGGCAAGGAAGCAGCTATGAATTTGGAGCAGCTGGCAAAGGTACAGATGTTTGCAGATAGGTATGCCCCTACGAAAAGTGGTATACATGTAAAGCATCACTGCCTCAACCAAGGAGGCAATGAGATGGCGATGCTGTTTATTGATGGAATCGCGCTTTTTTCAAGCGAAAGCATCCATTCTATTGAAGAATGCACCGCATTAGATGAGCATGTCCATAGGTTTGCGGATTCACTGGCTGAAGAACTAATTACAGACGGCATCCCTGGGATTGTAATAGGCATAGGCTGTGCATATGACAGCCTGGCCAATGTACAAAAGTCTTATACCGAAGCAGCAGATGCAATACGATACTTTAATGTGCTGGGCGCAAGCCGTACCATATGCCATTTTTCTGAAGTCCCCACTAGCAAAGAATTCTACTGGTATCCTGATGATGAAGAAAAACGCCTCTTGAACATGATAAGAAGCGGTGATGATAAAGGTGTACATTCTGCCCTAACCACCATTCTCAACGAAAACTTTGTAGGCAGGGAGCTTTCCGGCAACATGATTGCTGCCTTTGTTAATCATCTATGCCTAGGGCTGTTTAAGATAGGCCAGGTCAGTCTTGCCGATGAAAAGTTAGCAGAGAGAGTCAGCGATTTCTACAATAGCTATAATCAACTTGCCGACCTTGATAAAATGACATCCTGCACCCAGCTGTATGTAGACATAAGTAAGAGCATATACAATGAAAAGCAGAATAAAATGCAAAACATTGTAGCGGATATGAAGAAAATATGCGAAAGCGACTACCAAAACCCCAACCTATGCTTGACGGATTTGTCCATCCGGTACAACCTATCAGAGGCATATCTTTCCCAGCAGTTTAAAGAACAAACCAGGGAAAATTTCCATGGCTACCTGCAAGACCTGCGCATAAACAATGCTATCAAACTATTGACCACTACAGGCAAGTCTATCCGAGAGATTGGGGAGGCTGTAGGGTATACTTCTTATAATACCTTCTCCAAAGCCTTTAAGCGTAAGACTGGGATCAATGCCGGGGATTATCGGCGGCATCTAGAGGGGTAGCACACATTATGAAAGCAAAAAGGAAGCCACCCGGCAAAGCGCAAGGGTAGCTTCCTTTTTTGCATAGATCATAAGATAAAAAAGAGAGAAAGTTATCTTCTTAGGTCAAAGGCATTCTGATTAAGCTCCAGCAGCCTTGAAAGCCCCATAACCTCAAGTTCACGGATATACCAATCCCAGTCATCATCCAGACAAAGGTCACCAACGGTAAACCTGGCAATGTTTTCAGCTACGAAGGAGTTTATCGGGGCTTGGATGTCTACCAGTTCTGCTGATTGTACTTCATCAAAGATAAGCACTGGCACGATGATATTAAGGTCATTGCGATATGGGAACATAACCAAAGTTTCATCGTATAGAAGGGTCTCTTGCTCGACGATGGAGCGGTCTGCCCTTTCGGAGAGACGCCAATCATGTGAGCGCCAGTTGGGCATAGGCTGGCCAGCCCACATGTCGTTTGTTGCAGCGCCGCCTTCTGGGGAAATAATGCGCTCCCATCTGGCTGGGCCGCCGGCTATGCTTACCGTTCCCGGATCAGCCCATCTCCAGTGAACATCTTCTTGGCCTTGGATGGTCATCAAGGTTGAGATTTCTGTCATGAAGTTGTCCAGCCAGCGTACCGCTACAGGCATGAGCTCTGGGTCAAGATTATTGGTGATTGCTGCCCTGTGATTGCCTTGCAGAGGCCTTGTAAAGTTTTCTTGACGGCCGTCTGGGGTAATGAGGTATGGGATTACCCTAAAGTCGTTCCATCTGCCTTCTTGGTTGTCAAAGTCTGTTGTTATCATTTGACCAAGCCATAGTCCAGGCATTACGCCCACGATGTTGTAGTCGGGGTGGTCGCCCATAGCCCTGAGGCCGGAACGGTCTTGCACAAAGGTATCTGGTGCAATCAGGCCGCTTGTGTACATACGATTTAAGAACCTAAGCCCTTCGCGCCATTCTTCGGTATTGAAAACAGGAACAATTCGCCCGTTTTCAACAATCAGGCGGTTGCCTTCGTCTGTTGTTACAAACCTGCCGAGAAGCCTCTCAATAGAGTGCCCTTGTCCTGCCGCGCCTGCAAATGGAAGGACTGAGCCGGGACGGCCGTTTTGGTTAGGGTCAAGGTCTCTAAATGCTACCAATGTATCGTAAAATTCTTCTGTTGTACGGGGCATTGGAAGGCCAAGTGCATCCAGCCATGCGGTGTTTATCCATAGCTTTTGCGGCAAAGATGAATGGAAGGCATCGTCAATTGACGGGAAGCCATAGATATGCCCGTCAGGCATAATCATATCTGCATGGATATTTGGCAAATGGTAAAACATGTTCATAAGCTCAGGTGCAAAGGGATCCAAGTAGTCGGTGATTGGCATAAACAAGCCAAGCTGAGCGTAGAAGTACACTGTTGCATGAGAACCAACGCCGGATACGATGATGTCGGTCAAGTCGCCGGTGGCAAGCATCAGGTTAAGCCTGGTATCCCAATCTGCCTGGGGAACCTGAAGCCAATCTATGCTGACGCCGGTCTGCTCTTCAAACCAGTAAGTAATGGGGTTGCCGTCAAAGTCAAAGCCGCTTAGCTGGGAAACTGTAACCGATAAGGTTACGGATTCGTTTACGATAGGCAATGTGCCTACGGGGTTCATGAAGGCTGGGAACCCATCATCATTGCCTTCTACTGCCGGTGGAGCTGGATCCTGGCCAGCATGGCCAGCAGGTGTTTGCTGTGGTGCAGGGGTTGTTGCGGCTTCGGATACATCCTCCTCGCCTCTGTTACATGCAGCTACCAGTACAAGCGCACTAAGTACTACAATAAACAGTGTCAACAAGCGCAATTTTTTCATTACAAAATCCTCCTTAAATTTTTGCCAGCAAATTATAGTCAGCCAATCCTAAAATTAGTGTGCGAACCGCAGGATTTTTGGTGTTGGTTGACTATAACTTTGCTTAGCCTTTTATCGCTCCTACCAACATGCCCTTTACAAAGAACTTTTGTACAAAGGGGTAAAGCAGCATGAATGGCAGGCTAGATACCACAATTAATGAATACCTAAGCAGCGCAGCAATCCATTCCCGCTGGGCAGCGTCTGCAAGGTCAAGCATCCCGTCATCTAGCTGGTTAAGCAGCAAGATATTTCGCAATATAATCTGCAGCGGAAATAGATTTGGGGAGCGCAGATAGATAAGGGCATTGAAGAATGCATTCCAGTGCCCAATGGCATAAAACAGCACTTGCACCGCAATAATGGGGCCGGAAAGCGGTATAACTACCTTGCATACAAAGATGAAATCGGAACATCCGTCAATCTGAGATGATTCCAACAGCTCATCAGGGATGGTATTTTGAAAAAATGTACGAACAACTACAACATTAAAAATGGTAAATGCATTGGGGATAATCATGGCCCAGCGGGTATCAATAAGCCCTAGGCTTCTAACCAGCAAAAAGGTAGGTATCATACCGCCAGAAAACAGCATGGTAAAGGCGAAATACATCATTATTTTGTTTTTGTCTGCAAAATCCTTACGAGACAGGGGATAGGCGGCAAGCACAGTAAATACTATGTTAATGCATGTTCCCACCACCATGTACCAGAGGGAGTTCAAAAAGCCTGATACAATCTGGCCATGCCTGAATACTGCCCTATACCCCTCTAAGCTAAACCCTACAGGCAAGAGCCGTACCCGCCCGGCAATAACCGCTGCCGGCTCGCTAAAGGAGGAGCTAACTACATACACAAGGGGGTACAGTACAATAATAAAAATCAGTGACGCAAAAATAAAGTTGAATACATTAAACACCTTATCGCCAAAGGAATCGTTAATCCTGATCTTAGCAGCCTGCCGTTTTGTGAAATAGCTTTTCATAGACCCCATCCTCCGATTACCATAGTCCGCTGCCATTGATTTTCTTGGCGATTTGATTGACGGTTACAAGCATTATCAGCCCGATGAAAGATTCAAAGAATCCTACAGCCGCCGCAAGGGACCACTGAGGTATGGGCGCAATCAAACCTATCTCATATACATAAGTAGCAATAACTTGGGATGCCGACATGTTTAAGGGGTTTTGAAGCAGGAATACCCGCTCGAAGCCTACACTAATAATATTGCCCATGTTTAGTATGAACAAGATAATTACGGTAGGCAGTATCCCAGGCCAGTCTATGTGGCGGATACGCTGCAGCTTTGTTGCACCGTCTATTGTGGCGGCCTCATGCAAGGATGGGTCAACACCAGCAAGGGCTGCAATATAGATGATGGCCCCATTACCCATGCCCTGCCAAATCCCTGTCCATACAAACAAGTGGGCAAAGTACTGCGGACGGCCCAGGAAGTTGATGCGTGTACCAAACAGGAAATCCAGCATATTGTTGACTACACCAGTACGCACATTGAAAAACTGAGTGATAATACCTACCATAACAACGGTAGATATCAGGTGAGGCATGAAAGTTGTGGTCTGTATAACCTTTGCATACCTGCGGTTCTTGATGTAGTTAAGGGAGAAGGCAAAAATAATAGGCACTGGGAACCCGGCCAGAAGGCCGTATATGCTAAGGCGCAGCGTGTTGCGCATGACCCGCTCAAACATATGAGAATTAAAAAACCGCCTAAAATGTGCAAAGCCTACCCATGGACTGTCCCAAAACCCAAGTATAGGATTAAAATTGCGGAAGGCCATCTGCAGGCCATACATAGGCATGTATCTGAAGATAAATATATGGACAACAGGCAGCAGTATCATCAGATACAGTTGCCAATTCTTTGCGCGCTTGCGCATTGTCCATGAGAAGCCTTTCTTCTTTAGCCCAACGCTTTTTGCCATTGCTCACCTCTATAGATAAAGTGGATAAAGCCTGTTATGCAGATGATGGTTGTGCGATCAATAGATTTTCTTTGACTGGAGCATAATTTTTGCAGTTGCGACTGTAAAGATGAAGTAATTAGATATAAGTATTTTTGCTAAATTGGACATAGTGAATATTTTAACTTTAAGGAAAATTAGCGGACTGAATATTTTAACTTTAAGGAAAATTAGCGGACTTGAAGTATTGCTTCTAGATAATTATTTCAGCTTTTACATACCGGCTGGTTATGTATACTAGTGATATCAATCGGGATAGGTTTTCCCAGCAGGCGCTGTCCGTGGAATGCATACTCACGGCAAACCATAGGGGGAAACCCTCTTACCCGGCAAAGGAGATACATCGCATGATTAAAGTCAGCTACGAAAACAAGCAAGAAAGGGCCTATGCCTCAGGAGAGTACCCGGCACTGGAGGCATTCCCAACAAGCGTAAGCCTTCCACAGGGATGGCAGGCCGTATTGTATGAAAAGGATAATTTCAAGGGAAACTCTGTTGTGCTAAGCGCCCACGATGGGGCAAGAGATTTTGTGGTTGCGGAAACGGTGTGCCCGCACCCACGTTCCATGAGGGTGCTATCAGGTGTGAAGATTGTTCCGGGCCATAAGCGGGATGCCCTTGCTTTGGAGGCTGGCCTTCACGGAGGCAAAACAGTGAATGATCTCCTTGGGGATAAATGTTCTGAAATTAACAACCGGGCAAACTGGCTGCAAAAATCCCTTTCGGAAATCCCGGCCAGGATGGAATGGCTAACAGACGCCAAGTTTGGATGCTTTGTCCACTGGGGGGTATATGCAACGGCCGGCGGCCAGTGGAAGGGCAAGAAGGTTGAATTTGCCTATGCCGAGCATATCCAACGTGCTGCCTTTATCACATTGGAGGAGTATAAGGAGCATTTTATAGATAAGTTTAACCCTGTGGACTTTGACGCACGGGCATGGATTAGGGCTATAAAAGACGCCGGCATGAAATATTTTGTTATCACAACAAAGCATCACGACGGATTTGCAATGAATGTGTCGGACGCGTACCCTTATGATATCCGCATGACGCCATTTAAGCGGGATATTATGGCGGAGCTGCGAGACGCCTGTGAAGAATATGATATCCCATTTGGCATGTATTACTCTCATGCCTTTGACTGGGAGCATCCCGATGCCCCAGGCAATGACTGGGAATATACCAATGGCGGCGGCGATAAATTCCTGTTTGAAGGAGAAAAGGGGCGATGGTTTGACCAGCATCCTGAGTTGGTTCCCCGTACTGCCAAATATTATGTAGACCAGAAGAGTATTCCGCAGATTTTGGAATTGATAAAGAAGTACCGGCCTGCATTGCTGTGGTTTGACACTCCTCACAAGCTGCCCTTTTCTGAAAATCTACGTATATTGCAGGCTATTCGCGAAGCTGACCCCAGTGTTATTGTCAACGGCAGGCTTGCGCGAAATCAGGATTTTGATTCCCTTGGGGATTATGTAAACACCGGGGATAGGGCTGCGGAATTCTTTCCTACACCTGGCAACTGGGAGACTATCCCTACGACCAATGAGTCCTATGGGTATTCCAAAATTGATCGTTCTCATAAGCCTCCAGAGCATTTTATTAAGATGCTGGTTAAGACTGCAGCCAGAGGCGGCACTGTGCTTATGAACCTTGGGCCTACGGAGATGGGGGTTATTGACCCTGTGGACTTGGATATCCTTAAGGGGGTTGGGGATTGGCTTAAGATTAATGGGGAGAGCTATTATGGGACAGTGCGCTCACCCCTTCCGGTTCAGACCTTTGGAGAGACTACTTTGAAGGGCAATAAACTATATCTGCATTTGTTTGAGGATTGTGAAGGGGCTATTACCCTTGCCGGGATGATTAATCCTGTTGACAGGGCATATTTGCTTGCTGATGGCGAGAAGACGCCACTTGTGACCAAGCGATTGAATTATTATGATACGCAGATTGATTTGCCAGCCGTGCATACAGATTTCCCTGCCTTGCATACAGATTATTCTGCCTTGCATATCAATGGCAAAAGAGCATCACCTACGCGCCAGTCAGCGCATTTACCTGCACATACCGTAATCGTAGTCGAATTCAGCGGTGAGCTATTGGTTGGTGGCGGTAGGTTAGTCAGCCATACTGCACCGGAATTTCTACGGGCTTTTGACGCCAGCCATATACCCCAGGAGTTGTCTCATGGCGACGGCAAGACCGGACGGGAGTATGTTGATGGATTTAGCCATACGGAAGAGGCTGTTATTTGGCAGGTACGTACTCATAAGAGGACTGCGTACAAGCTTGAGGTAAAGTACACGACTCTTGACCCGGATTGCGTGGGGGCTTATAGCATTTATGTAAATGGCAGGCGGTATGTCCAAGCTATTACCCCGGCTAAGGCTTTGCTTGAGCCTATCGTTGACACATTTGATGTGGAAATTGAGGGGGCACGGGATATTGTGTTCCGGCCCGAGACTATTGATGGGAACTTCCTGCAGCTGTATGGGGTTAAATTGATTCCGCAGGATGCGGAGTTGGCTGAGACTATTTACATTGAAGAGGATACTACTGATACTGGCGGCAAGTAGACTTGTCATGCAATATTATGCAGCACCCGCTAGTACAACATGGACGAAACATAAGAGGCCCATCCACTGCGACTAAAAAAATCGCTGTGGATGGGCCCTTTAGCACTTGTGCCGATTATAAGGCATTTGTGTCTACTGTGAGACTTTTACACATCCCCGCTTTTGATGATTTGGACAAAAGCTTGGCATACTGCCGTTGATACTTTTGACAAACCTTTTTAGCCTTTGTATTTACTAGCTTTGCAGGCGATTTTGATGCACTATATTAAGGTGCATGTATATATATCCCCCAGCACAGTATCAATAACAATATCCGCGCCGGCACTGGCCCTTTCGATAATATTGCCCTGATTATCAGTAACCTGTGCCCCCTGTATCCCAGGATAGCGCACCTGGCAAACACCACCCACCCGTGGGGTAATGGTCAGCTTTGTCAGCTTGCCCTGGGCCCATTCGCAGCCGATTACAAAATTGCCCCTGGCAACAAGGCCGTCATAGCTACCCGCTGCCCAGCTAGGCGGTAGCGCCGCAAGGGGCTCAATGATATTGCCATTACTTTGCAGCAGCATCTCGGCTACACCGGCTGTGCCGCCATAGTTGCCGTCTATTTGGAAGGGGGGATGAGTATCCCACAGGTTGTTGAGGGTTCCGGTTTTAAGCAGCATCTGATAAAGCTCATATGCCCGGGAGCCCACCTGGGCCCGGGCCCAGCACATCAACCTATGAGCCATGGCCCAGCCGGTGGATTTATCACCACGCTTTGTTAGGGTTACCTTTGCGGCTTCCATCCATTCCGGGGTAGAGCTGTTTATCACTTGGCCTGGAGAAAGGGCTACCAATTGGGAGATATGACGGTGATGAGGGTCGCCATATTCTGCGTATTTGTCTTCTTCCCGATATTCTTTTACTTGGCCGCTGCCACCTATGATTATGGGATCCAGCTTGTTTATTTGCTCCTTGGCAATGTCTACGATTTTTTCGCTTATGCCAAGTATTCCTGCCGCAGCAATTAGGTCTTTGTGGTTCTCGTAAATCATCTGCTGGTCGAAGGCGCAGCCTGTGGTTTGATAGTGGGGGCCGGTATAGCCATTGGCGAAGCTTTCGCCTTGCTCTTCGCTTGCCAGGCGCACCTCAGGGGATGCGGAGGGATGGGCCAGCAGCAGGCCGTCTTTTTCGATTACTACCTTGCTTAGGAAGTTGGACATGCCGGAAAGCACGGGGTAGACCGTTTCTTTTAGGGCAGTTGTGTCACGGGTATAGTCATAGTAGTCCCAAAACATCTTGGCGGTAAGCGCCCCTGTGCCTGGGCCGGAGTGGCCTCCTGGGGCAGGACGGCTTGCCCTGTAGGGGGATACCCCTGTGCCCACTGCCCAGCCGTTCTGGCTTGGGGCGTCCATGGGTATTATATATTCTACATCTGGGTTTTCGTCGTGGATTTGCTGGAGGTATTGGTCGGCATTTTCGAGGGCTAGCTTACGGAAGCCTTTGTTTAGGTCGGCGTAAGATTCGAACATTTCTGCTAGGTTTGTTGTGAAGGCTGGCCAGTAGTTCATTTGGATGTTGATATTGTGCCAGTAGCCTGCACTCCAAGGGGAGCTGTCGTATTGGTTCCACAGGCCTTGCAGGTTGCCGGGCAGGGTTCCTTTTCTGGACGAGGCGATTAGCAGGTAGCGACCATATTGGAAATATAGCTCCTCCAGGTATGGGCAGTGGTTGCCTGCTTTGTAGCTTTCCAGCAGCTTGTCAGTGGGAAGTGATGGGATGCCCCCCAGGTCTACGTTTACCCGGTTAAAGAACCGGCTGTAGTCTTCTACATGGCGCTGGCGTAGCTCTTCATAGGTTTTGGCAGCGGCGGCGGCCATGATGTGGGTTACCTTTTCGTGGGGATGGGGGTTGCCGGCTAGCTTCTTGCTTAGGTCTTGCTCAAGCCAGGCATTTTCGTGAAGGACATAGTTTGTGCCTACTGCCATCAGGATTACCGCGCTGTCTGCTTCTTTTATATATAGTGCGCCGTCTTGGGCCTCAATGATGCCGCCTTCCGTGCTTACATACAGCTGGCCTTCATAGGAGATGCCGTGGCATTCCATCTCGCCTTCCAAGGTGATGAAGTTGTCCTTGGCCGTTACTTTTCCGGTTTTGCCGATAAAATTGCCCATCATGTCCTGCACTGTGTTGAAGGGCTTGAGGTATGGGGTTTCTGGGCGCAGGGTGAAGGTAGTATGCCCTGGCTTTGACGCAGACAGCTTTACTGCCATAACCGCGTCCGGGTAGGATGTGAAGTACTCTCGCTGATAGGTTACGCCTTGGTAGTCGTACTTTGTGTGGGCAGTGGCATCGTTTAGTACTAGGTCGCGGGAGTAGTTGGAGATTTCCTCTTCTGGGTGGTTTATATCCAAGTAAACTTCCGCAAAGTTGTTTACCCCTGTGGGGTATGGGTTTGCCAGGCTTACCTCTGTTACCTGGATACGCTCTGTGTCTGTGCGGCCAAAGATATTGATGCCGAAGTGGCCGCCACCCAGGGGCAGTGACCATTCTTCCCAGTCGGCATCCTTTGCGTTCCACTTAAAGCCTGGGTTCTGGAGCTCTTTAATCCCGCGGTTTGGGGCTGGCTTGTCATACCATAGTCTGTACTGTTTCATGATCGCCTCCGTATATTTTTATAGTTATTTCATAGTGTACATAGCATCTGTTGGGTAGCATAACGGAAATAATTTTCCATAGTCATTTTGCCACGCTTTGCAATGAGGAAATTATTTTGCTTGCATAATTTTATTTGAAATGGTTATATCACTTGACAGCACTTTATTAAAGGGTTTTTATATGAAGGTAACCTTGTTTCATTAAAACATTACCCAAAGGAGTATGTTATGCCATCCAAAGTTTTACATTATCACGAATATGGCGCTGTAGGAGATGGGATAAACGATGACTTTGACGCCATCATCCGCACTCACGCTGCCGCCAATGAGTTAGGGCTGCCGGTAAAGGCCAACCCAGAGGCAACATATTACATCGGCGGCGGAAATAAAACTGCCATAATCCAAACCAACACCGACTGGAATACTGCCCGGTTTATCATAGACGACACCGCAGTCGAAAACCGGCACAGCCATGTATTTCATGTGAAATCCAAGCACGCGCCTGTTGAGCTTAGGGAAGTCAAATCCCTTTCAAAAAACCAAAAAAACATCGGCATAACCTTAGAGCATGACGCCGTGGTGATTGCACTTGATGACACAACCATGCGCTTCATCCGTGAGGGCTTAAATGTAGATGCGGGAACCCAGCAGACCGATGTCTTTATCGTAGACAAAGATGGGCAAGTGGATCCCAAGACGGCTATCCTTTGGGATTATACCAACATCACCTCCATAGTTGCATATCCTATAGATGCAGAGCCCCTTACTATCAGCGGCGGGCATTTTACAACCATAGCAAACCAAGAAGAGCCTGTGTATAATTATTTTGCCCGCAATATTGAGGTGCAGCGCTCCAATGTGGTAATTGACGGTCTGACCCATGTTGTGGTTGACGAGCCGCCGGAACACAGCGCCCCCTACTCTGGGTTTATCTCCATACAGGAATGCGCCAATGTAACGGTGAAAAATTGCAAGTTGACAGGCCATAAAACGTATACCACCATCGGCCGGGCCGGTCTGCCCGTTGATATGGGGACATATGACCTTAATGCCCACTGCGCGGTTAACCTGCTGTACAAAGATTGTGTGCAGCTAAACGACATCACAGATACTGCCTACTGGGGCATTTTTGGCTCCAACTTTACCAAGAATATTACCTTTGACACTGTAGTTTTTTCACGCTTTGATGCCCATAAGGGGACTACCAACCCTGTGATTATTAACTCCGAAATAGGGCATATGGGCATCAAGCTTATCGGCAGCGGCACTTGCCTTATCCAGAATACCAAGGTCACGGGTAACGAGTTTGCAAGCTTGCGCCCGGATTATGGCAGTACGTGGGAAGGTGAAATTATCATCCGCAACTGCCAGTTTACTCCTACCCGTGTGGCTGATGAAGGCGCAGTTATCCTTGGGGCAGAGTATTCTGGGTTGCATGATTTTGGGTATGAGTGTTTTATGCCTGACAAAATTGTCATTGGCGGGCTTGTTGTTCATGATGAACAGAAAGATTATCAAGGCCCACGGATTTTATCTGCAATCCATACCAACTACCAAGACGAAAATTTCAAAGAGAAATATCGCTATGCGTTGCCCAAGGAAGTAGTGGTAAATAATCTTGTTGTCAAAAGCGGCAAAACTTGGGCACTTAGCGATAATATGCGCTTGTTTAAAGATACGAAAGTGATTCAGGAATCCTAGTCACTTCCTGCAATTGCAAGGATACACATACGCATTAATATATAACACCCACGGGTGAACCTAGGAGGAAAACCATGAAAAACTATCCTAAAATCGGCATCCGCCCCACAATAGACGGCCGTTGGGGAGGCGTCCGCGAAAGTCTGGAAGAAAAAACAATGGCAATGGCTAAATCAGCCGCCCAGCTTATCAGCACCCTGCGCTACCCAGACGGCACACCCATCCAGTGCGTAATCAGCCCCACAACTATAGGTGGCGGCGCAGAAGCCGCCCAATGCGAAGAAGCCTTTGTGGCGCAAAACGTAACCGCAACCCTAACCGTAACCCCAAGCTGGTGCTACGGCTCCGAAACCTTTGACATGAACCCAAACACGATCAAGGCAGTATGGGGCTTCAACGGAACCCAGCGCCCAGGGGCAGTATACCTGGCCGCCGTCATGTCCGCATATGCCCAAAAAGGCCTGCCC
>Ga0123355_10003970_pt1 | contig 21415 bp, 15 predicted proteins | sample TergutEmb28metaG_3_FD_89872 | JGI IMG/M metagenome (GOLD analysis project Ga0123355, IMG submission 89872) | Embiratermes neotenicus P1 segment gut microbial communities from Petit-Saut dam, French Guiana - Emb289 P1 | ecosystem: Host-associated > Arthropoda: Insects > Digestive system > Gut ...
AACACCGGCGAGCGTCGCGTAGCCACCGTAGGAACCGCCGATAATGCCCACGCGTTTGGGGTCGGCGATGCCCTCGGCCACCAGATACTTCACGCCCCAGGTGATATCGTCCTGCATCTTGCGGCCCCACTCCAGGTTTCCGGCGTCAAGAAACTTCCTGCCATAACCAGCCGATCCACGGAAGTTGGGCTGCAGGACTGCGTAGCCCCGATTGGCGAAGAACTGAGCCAAAGTATTGTAGCCCCACTGATCCCGTCCCCAGGGCCCGCCGTGCGGAAGCATGAGCGTGGGAAGATTCTTGGGTTCGACTCCCTTGGGCAGCGTGAGATAAGCCGGAATCTCCAAACCGTCGGAAGACTTGTAGGTGATCGGCTTCATCCGCGCTAGATACTCGCGAGGCAGTTTCTCGCGTACCTTAAACTGCGGCGTCAAGGTATGCGTCTTGCGTTCGAAGAGAAGAGTCTCGCCGGGTTCGATATCGCTGACGGCATTGACAAGCCAGCGTTGCTCGTCACGCGTGCGAGAGACTACGAGGATTTCGTGATCCGGAAACTTGTGCTCGATCCAGTGAACATCGTCTCCAAATGCTTTGCTCTTGTAGTAAGTCTTGGCCCGGGCTGCGATGTACCAGGTTTCCACCAGTTCATCGTCTGCCTCGGAGAACAAAGCACCGCCGAAATCGACTTTGCCCAGAGGGTCGGACTCGACCATCTCCGCCTTGCCGGTCTGCGGATCCAGCAATTCCAGCGAGGTCAGATCCGTGCCCTTGTTGCTTTCGATGTAGAGGCGCTGATCTCCGGGTTGAAACTGGAGCGGGGAGCATTGCTCAAACACGGAGCAGGAATAGATTTTGGTGAAGCCGTCGGAATCGACACGCAGGAACTCCGTGTCGCCGTTTTCCGCGCTGCGTGTGGCCATCCGGAGTTGACCTTTAAGATCGAATACCCAGCCAGTAATGCGCTCGGTGTTTTTGCGCACAAGTTCCTTGGTGCCCGATGAGATCCTGAGCCGATAAAGATCGTGCCAGGCCTTATCTCGGTCGTTGAGTCCGATGTAGACAATGTCCGGATCGCTCTTTGGCACTTCGTATATCAGAACCCGCACGCCTTTCAATCCGGTGAGATCGCGAGAAGGTGGCGCGTCGGCGCCAGCGGCGGGCTTGGCCGCCGGATCGACGGCGTAGACATTGAAGTTTTCGTCTCCGTCTTTGTCCTTGGCGTAAAGGATGAACTTGCTGTCGCGTGTCCAGAAATATCCAGCGACCGGCCGCTTCGTCTCTGTCGTGAGCAGTCGTGCCGCGTCAAATGGCTCTTTCACGGCTTTTACGTAGACGTTGCGCGTGTCTTTCCACGGCTTCAGGAAAGCGATGTACTCGCCGTCCGGAGAGAGCTGCGCGTTGGCAATTTCGGGGTTGCCGAAAATCAGATCGCGGTCAATGATGGGCGGCGGGCCGCTCGCCTGGCCGGCGGCGATAGCAATCGAGGCGAACAGAAAAACGCAAAGGGGGAGGAGACGCGATTTCATGGGAGTTCCTTTCTGCTAAAAACTGGGAACACGAAACCTGCGGTCAATGAGGCACACGATATTCTCCCCCAGCGCCTGACTGGGTGCAAGCTGGCGCAGCCGGGAATGCGGCTGTGTATCTAGAGCTGTGTATCTAGAGATGATAGCCAGTGATGAGTGTCTCGGCGTTGAGTGTTGGGCGCGTGTCGCACTCGAGTGACAGCAAAGCGATTTGCGCGGCTCGAAACCACTGCCGGCAACGGCTGCGTGCTTGCCTGATTTCGCCACAGCCTCTTGGCTCCCTGTCCCCAGGTCGCCACTGGCCCTTTTGGCGGCACACCAGCTTTCCCCAAGGAGGCAACTCAGACGAGTCTTGACATGAACTATATCGGCACGGACGCGCACAAGGAAGCATCTGATCGCTGTTCTGACTGACGGTGGCAAGCTACCGAGTTTTCATAACGCTGGCTGTCCATCAACCAGCATTTTTTTCAGAGCGAAGACCTGGAAGATCCGCTGTTCTCCGATTGTTCCGATCGTTGGGTGCACGAACTCCACGCTGATCTTGCTGTCCGGAGGAACTTCTTTCGGTCGGGGAAAGGTGAACTGGAAAGTTTCGTCCTTGCAGTTGTAACTCGTTAGACTCAACCTCTCGGTTCCGGTGTTGAGGAAGACCTTCATGCTCTGTTTCGACAGGCTCTGGCCCATCCAGTACGTGCGCAGCTGGCTCTGGTAGTTCTGGACGTTGGATTGAAACGTCACGGCAACAATGATGCGGTCCGGAAAGCTAGCGCTGAGGAACTTGGTGACATTGGCGTCAAAAGCCGCCTTTTGCTCTGCGCTCATTTTGTCATAGTGCGCGTTGATTTGGGACGAGCGGACCTGAGCCTGGCGAACCGGCTGGGCAGAGCGAAACTGTATCGTGTAGGTGACCTTCGGGTCGTCTTCCAACTCGCCGCCGGGAGTCGTTTTGGTTCCCGAAATGTTCTGAATGCCACCTAAAGTCAGTGTGGTGGCCCACGGAGACTCCTCAAGCATCTTCTGCGTCTCTTCAGCTGTCCAGCTCTGATACGGCTTCTTGACCCAGAAATCGCCTCCCTTTGCCGCCAGAAGTATGGCAAGGCAGACGAGTATGAGCAAAGCTTTCCTCAGTTTCGGCATACACGCTCTCCTCTCTCGAGTTTCCTCTCAAGTTAAAGATGCGGACATTGTACTAAGCAGAAAAAGCCGGACCCATTCCCAACGACGACGGGACTCACGCTGCCGACTAAAACATCCGCGCAGATTTCAAGCTGTTGACCGAAACTGACCATCGGCGGCAACCACCTGCTATTGAACTCAACAATCGAGCGTAGCCGAAGTTATGCCGGAGAAATCCCAAGCGGACTCCACCCCTGGCCGGCAATCGCGCTGGGACAAGCTGCGTATCCTGATCAGAACACACCGCGGGTACGGAGCGTTACCGGAACAGCCGTCCCGTTTCATTACAGCCAACCTGCCTTTCTATTCAGCGACAGCGGGAAAATGGCGGCCACCCACGCGCGGCGGCATCTTGGATAGACAGTTTCACCGTAAAATCAAAAAGGCTTCGCACAGGCATTGGAACAACGCCGTGCCCGCGACGGGCTGATGACTGCGCATTTTACCACCACACTGTCCGGCGGCACGGCGCGGATTGGGAAGCAAACAGTATCAGTATCGGCTGGGTTTGCGACGACCTGAAAGCCGAGATGGCTGGTCTGGCAAGAAGGCTGTGAAGTTCTCCGAAGTCCCGATGGTGGTTCGACTAACCAGGATCCAACTCCCCGGTCGGTCTGAACCAGTCAAAGCATCCCTTGGCGATAAGCCTGACATGAAGCGTCCCTGTTCCAGATTGCCAAGCGCACCCTGGCCTGACTGACTCCAGAGTCGTCGGCAAACAAGAAACGATGCTTGTTGCGGCGGGCGAGTTTCCGTTCACGACCAGAGCGCACGGCGCAAATCTTCCCACGAATTCGCAGAAAAGGGCACCAGTCAGACCTTTGCGGACGTGGTTCCGGACTCGAACCTTATTTAATTGCATATACCAGCGATTCCCGCGTAACCGGGCTGTCAGCCGAAATCTATCGTAAGCCGCGATCAGCAGACGCCTACAATGGCAAAATGACTCCGCAGGATTCCAGGCTGTCCCGCCAATTGGGACTGTTCGACGCGACCATGGTGGTGATGGGTGGGATCGTGGGCGCAGGCATCTTTATAAATCCCTATGTGGTTGCGCAGCAAGTGCACACACCCGCGCAAATTCTGGCGGCGTGGATTTTCGGCGGTGTCATCGCACTAGCGGGTGCGTTCATCTGGGCGGAACTGGCCGCGCGAATGCCCGAGGTGGGCGGGCAGTATGCGTATTTGCGCGAGGCGTACCATCCGGCAATTGCGTTTTTGTACGGATGGGTGCTGCTGCTGGTCATCCAGACCGGCGGCATGGCCGCGGTATCGATCACCTTCGCACGATATTTTCTGGAGCTGACCGGATGGCGGGTGTCGGACTGGGTGGCGGCGACGGTTGCACTGGGCCTTCTGACTTTGATCAATTGCCTGGGCGTGAAGACTGGCGCGCGCACGCAGAGTGCCCTGATGGTGATGAAGCTCGTTGCCATCGCGATGCTCGTGATCGGCGGTCTGGTGTGGGCAGGACACGCAACCGCAGCGCCGCGTCAGGAGAGGGCGTGGAACTGGGGATCGTTCGGGGCGGCTATGGTACCGGTGCTGTTTGCTTACGGAGGATGGCAGACCGCGAACTTTGTCGCCACGGAGGTGCGAGATCCGAAGAAAAATTTGCCGCGTGGGCTGGTGATGGGAGTGCTGGGCGTAGTCGTGCTCTATACGACGGTGAGTTGGATATGCGTGCGCGCGCTCGGACCGGCCGCGTTGGCAGACACGCGTACGCCGGCGACGGCCGTGATGCGGATGGCAGCCGGAGATCGGGGTGCAACCTTCATCGCGGCGGCGATTGCGATCTCGACGCTGGGATTTCTGAGCCAGTCGATCCTGACGGCGCCGAGAGTTTACTTTGCAATGGCGGACGATGGGCTCTTCTTTCGCGCGGTAGCATGGGTCGATCCACGTACACACGTCCCGGTAGTGGCGATCGTGTTACAGAGCGTCTGGACGATCGTGATTGCACTCTCCGGGAGATACGAACAGATTCTGAATTATGTGGTATCCATGGACTTTCTTTTCTTCGGGCTGACGGCAACGACGATATTCGCTTTTCGGAAGCGCGAAAGCCCCGTGTCTCGAAAAAGCAACGAGGCGGGCTACCCCGACGAAAAGATCATGTATCGCGTGCCAGGCCATCCAGTCACGACGGTGCTGTTTGTAGCGATATGCTGGTGGGTGGTAGCGAACACGATTTACCGGTATCCGCAGAATAGCCTGATCGGGTTTGCGATTTTGCTGGCAGGAGTACCGGTGTACTGGATGTGGAGCAGGAAGGCAGCTACAGCAGAGGGTGGCGAGACGGAGCAAGTCAAACGTCAAAAGGCGAATTGAAGAAGTAGTTCCGAGCTGGAGCCGCGAGCCACGAGCAGGTCTGAACCTTGTTCTATTCTTAGTGCTCGAAACCCGAAGCTCGGGGCAGTTTTGCCTTTTGACTCTGTCCCTCTGGCTGACAACGATTGAACGGATTGGCGAATGAATGCTTCGCGACAAGAAGTGGTTTCTCGCTACATGGCGTGGGCGAAGTTGCGCTCGACGGCGCGGTTCAATCTGGCGATCAGCGGAGTGATCGATTATCCTCTGGCGGAATTGCCCGTGCGGATCGAGGACCTCGAGATTGGCGGGACAGATGCGTACGGTTATCGACCGCTAATGTCGCGGCTGGCGGCGAAGGCGGGCGTTCCGGAAAATTGCGTCGTATATACCTTTGGCACTTCGATGGCGAATTTCCTGGCGTTATCGGCTCTCGTCCATCGTGGAGAGGAAGTGCTGATCGAACGGCCGACCTATGATCCGTTGCTGTCGATTCTCGATCACCTGGAGGCGAAGGTTACGCGATTCGAAAGGCGTCCTGACAAGGGATTTCGCATCGGGCTCGGAGAGGTGGAGCGGCGAATTACGAGCGATACACGGCTGGTGGTGCTCTGCAATTTGCACAATCCAAGCAGCGTGTTCACCAATGAGGATACATTGCGGCAGGTGGGCGAGATGGCGTTGAAGGTTGGGGCTCGCGTGCTCGTAGATGAGGTTTACTTGGAAACATTGTTTGATCAGCCATCGCGATCGGCATTTCATCTTGGACCAAATTTTGTTGTCACGAGTAGCCTGACGAAGGCGTATGGGCTGAGTGGGATCCGCTGCGGGTGGGTGCTGGCGAAGCCGGAGGTAACGCGGCGGATGTGGCAGATTGTCGACTTCACGTATGGGAGCCCCGTGCATCCGGCGGAGCTGCTGGGGATGATTGCGCTCGATAGTCTGGATCGGGTACGGGAGCGGGCCCGAACGTTGCTCGAGACAAATCGCGAGCTGGTGAATGAGTTCCTTCGAAGTCAACCGGAATTGGATTGCGAACCGAGCCGATTTGGCACGACGATTTTTCCGCGGCTTAAGACGGGGAATGCTGCTGAGTTTGTCGCACAGTTGCGCGAGCAATATGAAACCAGCGTCGTGCCCGGAGAATTTTTCGAGCAGCCACAACATTTTCGTATTGGGTTATGCGGTACCACGGAGAGCTTGCGGGAAGGACTGGGGCGGATCGGGGCAGCACTGGAAAAATCGAAAGCTTAACCGCGGGGACATAAGGGAACATGGAAGTAGCATTCGAGATGATAAGCCCCCGAGAGTTACATGCATGAAACTGAAATCGAGAGTGTCATGCTGCACCTAACCGTCGACAATCCCGTGCTGCGCATATAGGTATGTGCTCGCCCCTTATTTCGCGTTCACATCCACCCGGGATTCGGAATGTATTCCCCTCGGCATCGAGGAAATCGCCCTTCCAGCAAAGTCTTTGGGATCGCGAATTCCGGTAATGCCACAATCCCCCAAGTTGCCCGATGATCATTGTCGTGTCATCAAATTCCACACTCCCGGAAAACAGACGAAGGCGTTCATGCCGCATTGCGCTGGCGGAGTTGTTGCGGTGCTTCAGCAGTCCGCCCGCGACCCCCCCGGTCTCAATCTGCCAGGAAGGAAAGGGAAGCTCTTTTACTTCGTCAAACTTCTTCCACCTCAGGACCTGGGATTGACGCTCCCTACGCCTGAAGGCGGGCGGCTCGCAGTCGAAAAAATCGACATATCCGGGCTGATACCTGAAGTGGAAAAAAACTTGTGGCGAATGTCGAGAAAGGCAGAACAGCTCCGACTTCGGAGTAAAAGCGAGACCAGGGCCTGCCAGCAACGACAGGGAGGGTCGCCATCTCGTCGCCGATTCGTCGCATCTGTGTTGCGGACGGCGGCGCTGGCGGCTCCGCCTTGCCATCGATGGCAGACGCTGCAATGCAATCAACTGGAGGAGATGACATGACAACTCTGACGCCCTATCTTTTATTCGACGGAACCTGTCAAAAGGCCATGGAGTTCTACAAATCCTGCTTGGGCGGTGAATTGAGGCTGACCAAGGTAAAGGATTCTCCCGCGAAGGATTCCATGCCTGCCATTCAGCACGAGAAAACCCTCAATGCCCACCTGAAAAGCGCCAATCTAGAAATATCGGCGTCGGATTGGCTTGCGCTTGACGCAAATGCGGCCCGCGGCAATACCGTCTGTCTGTTCTTGCGCACAGGCACGTTTGGGGAGTTGAAGGCTCTTTTCCAAAAGCTGTCAGAAGGCGCAGATGTGACGAACCCGCTGAAAGAGCAGTTTTTCGGCATATACGGGGCACTCAACGATAAGTTTGGCGTCCGCTGGATGTTTCATTTCGACAAGTAGCCCAAAGCCAACGGCGATATAACCGGGAGAATGATATGAAACCGTATACATATGTGAACTACGCCCGCAAATGCGAACCAGCGTTCGGTTTTTACGAAAAACATCTCGGTGCAAAGCGGTTGGCGATGACAAGGCACAGTCAGTCGCCGAACTTCAGCAAGGTCCCCCCAGCATTCAAGGACGCCGTTCTCCACGCGCGCATCAGCATCGGAGACACAGTACTGATGGGAGCGGGTATTCCGGGCGCCCAGCCGATCCGAAGCGCGTATCTGTCCATCCTGCCCGATAGTATTGACGAAGCGGAACGGGTTTACCGCGTCTTGTCTGATGGCGGTGAGATCTTCATGCCTATGGAAGAGACCCCTTTTGCCATGCGGTTCGCCATGCTCAGGGACAGGTTCGGCTCTTCGTGGATGATCCTTCACGAAAGACCGCCGGCCAGTTGATCAAGGCAAAAAGAAGCCCCCGGAGAGGAGACTTGGCGATGAAATATATTCTGATACTCTCTCAGCCCCGAGGGATTGGGCACCGTTTATTGGTTCGCCGGTTAGCTTTGTGAAGTTCGATCGCGAAACACGCTCGCTTTCCTTTGTCGGCGGCCGAACATTTCTGAATGGATGCCGCACTGTTCGGAGATTTATAACCTCAATCCTTGTGGCCGAAGTCCAATCCGAAGTGTGGCTCTGATTTTGTCCCCGTGATCCTGACGGGGATCTCAGTCCCTGCGCCATGTTTGCTGAAGAACGGATCGACGGGTTTCAGAAGAACCGATTTCCAACCTGTTACCATCTGTGAGAGTTTTGCTTTCATGCGGACCTTGCCGCGGAAATCAAATTCATTCCCGTCCAGACTGTATTTGCCCGTCAAATCCACGCGTGTGCCCGGCACCTCGTAGTGCAGCTCCGGAAAGGAGAGGAGCCCGTCTGACAATTTGAAGCTACCGTTCATCTCCGATAGGACGTTTTCGGATACGTTGTCTTTCGCCTCCCCGGGCATGCCCTGGCTGCGCATGCTCAGAGCATCCACTTTCGATTGAACACTCTCATTGGTGAAGTGTGCTCCGGAAATCTGAAAAGTTCCGGTCAACCTAAGTCGATCGCTCACCTGCTTGTCCCCTGGCGGGAGATCAAGCTTCGTCTTCAGCTTGGCTGCACCGGTCATCACGGGAGGATCGGTTCGCACTCCCAGCTTCAGCAGGTCATCGATTCTAGCTGGTCCAACATCGACATCCAGAACGACTCTGCGCCCATTTGGATCCCTCACGCGCAGTATAGAGCCGTTGGCGACGAGGGAAGAGGCGAGAATCCGGGCCTTCACAGGCTCGAGGTAGGTGTCTCCGCTGGTTCCATCGACAACGGCATGGAAATCGGTATGTAACGGGACGGGATGACCGCTGGTCGCAATTTGAAAGTCGGGTGTATCGGTCTCGCCGTCGACTACTATATTCCCCAAAGTTCCCGAGTATTCGCCAGTTGAAGAGAGGGTTCCACGAATCCCGTTGATCGTACTCAGGTCAGCATTGGTGAACGAGTATTTGCCTTTCACCGGAGAACTGCGCGGATCGTCCGCTTGCCAGGGACCAAAGAAACCTGTCGAGTGAATTGTTCCCACCGGCTTTGGATTAACAAGAACGGCGTTGAATTGCAGTGGCTGTCCTGGACCGATCTCCTTCATGTCCAGATGGCCGATGTCAAACTCGATCGGCAGCTTCCCTGGCCTCAAGGTGTTGATAACGAGACGCGCCTGATCGCAAAGGAACTCGTCCACGTAAATCTTGATCTTTCCAGCCTTGAAACCGCCTTTCAGACCGGCTTTCCTTTCCTCCTTGGGCGGGATATTCAGCTCTAACCCCTTCAGGTATACGCGGCGAATCCTCATGGGCGTGTGCAACATGTTCAGAATGTCTGCACCAAAACGAATTTCGTCTATTCGAATGAGGGGTTGAATCCCGGGCTGTTGCGGATTCGGGTCTGTCGGTCCGAAAATCTTCAATCCGGTTCCCGACGCTTGGAACCCATTTCTCAAGGAAACGTGGAATTCGGATAATTCGACCGGCCCGTGGAAACGCGCAGACAATGTCTCAATCACCCGCTCTCGCAGGATCGGCTCAGCATAACGCATTACGACGATGATGCTGATCGCCGCGATGAGGGCCAGGGCCAATACTATCGCCCCAATCCACCACCATAGAATGCGCGTGACCCGTTTCGGTTCTCCCATTTTCGGGTTCATATTGAGATGATAACCGGAATGCAAACAGCTGCCAGTGAGACGAGGGTCGAGGCTTACCTTGTACTCAGCGAGTGCTGACTACCAAGCATGCATGCGGAAGTCCACTCGGGCGACGAACCAAAAGGATTCCAGTCCTGCCTTCGCCCGCCTGCAGTGCCCGTCAGAGATCCTGGTCTGCGAAAAAAAATGTCCCAGGGCATCGTCGAACCTCCGATGGCAACGGCAGAACAAGCACACGGCGGCATTCCGGTCATTGTCCAATGCCGACGGAGGGTCTGGCCGATTATTATGCGGAGATCGGTCGTGTGCCACTTCGCTGTGGCTACTCGTTTATAACCGCGATTGGGCGAACCCGCGCCCGGCATGGGTGAACAACTGGCAGCACATGTTCTCCGTGTCTGGCGCCAAATGAGGATGATGAAGATTTTTGCCGCAGTCCTTTCCGCACTTGCCTTGCTCACGACGTCTGCAACTCCGTCAGACGTGACGATGAGCTCTGAAATGATCATGCGTTTCGTGAGCGTGCACGGCCGACTTGCGTGGGCTGGCGGTTATCCGAACGCTGGACTTGAGGTTTGGACGGGTGCACTGCAGATCGCGAGCGACGTGCAGCCGGAGTTTCTCCGTGGGGGCGACGTCACACCTGTCCCTGGGCCAAAACTCCTGGCTCGAGTCGCGGTCAGCCCGTCCCATTCTTGTCGCGTCTATGTTGGACCTGATTTCACGGCCGTGGAAGACGTCTGGATTCCTGCTGACCACTCTGCTCTGATACTGAGATACACGGTGCACGGCGTCGCACCGGTACAAGTGATCGTTCGATTTCGCCCGTCTCTGAACCTCATGTGGCCGGCGGCGATTGGCGGCCAGAGTGTTCACTGGGATGCCGCCCAATCGGGCTATGTAATTACCGAGCCCACCAAGCAATTCGCGGCGGTCGTCATTGCCCCGGGTGCCACGGCACACGACGATGTGCTCAACGACACGCGCACGGCGAGCAGCGACGAACTTGCCATTTCGCTCGATCCGCACTCGCCGCGGATTATTTTTGCCCAAGGTACGGGAACACCGGACTCATTGTCTGCGCCGAGTTCAGGCGCGACCGAAGAACGCTCCTCTTCGTCAGAGTGGCAGGAAGCACTGAATAAACATTATGACGACATTCTTTCATCGGGATTGCAGATCGAGACTCCCGATCCAGATGTAAACCGTGCGCTTGCCTGGGCGGAAATTGATCTCGATCAGGACTGGTTCTGTAATGAAAAGTTAGGTTGTGGCTACGTAGCCGGATATGGGCCTTCGCGGCGCGCTCGTCGACCACAGTATGCCTGGTACTTTGCCGGCGACGGCATGATTGCGCTCGAGGCGGCTCTGGCTGCCGGTGATCTTGAACGCGCCCGAGATGAGTTGCGCTTCATCGCAAAATATCAGGACCCGAAAACGGGCATGATCTGGCACGAACTTTCGCAGAGCTCCCCGTACATCGATTGGCTGAACAAATACCCGTATATGTTCGTCCATGCCGAGCTTTCGTATCCATATATCTCGGCCGTCGCGGATTATGTTCGCCGGTCGAATGATCGAGAATTTCTAAGCGAAATATGGCCTTCCACGCAGAGAGCATTCGCATACGGCCGATTGCTGATAGCTGAGGACGGATTGCCAAGAATTCCAGCGGAAAAGGAAGGTTCCGACGAGCAGAATTCACTCAGCGAGGAACTCGCGCTCTCGGCAAACTGGATCGCCGCCTGTGACGACTATGGGTTTCTGTCCGAGCTCATGGGCGATGTCCGATCGGAGGAGGAGACAACAAGACTGGCGCTTGAAGCGCGCGCGGCGTTTTCACGGCGTTACTGGAGCGCAACAGACGATTTTGTGATCAGTGGCTATCGTCGCAATGGCGCTCCGATAACCGAGCATGGAATCAGCGGCGTTCATGCGCTGAGGGCTCGTTTGTTCACCAACGACAAAAGGCAGGACCTGCTAGACAAGATCGCATCGTGGCGTTTTCAATCGGATTGGGGAACGCGCAGCGTAGCTGTCGGTGAGCCCGGCTTCAATCCCACGGGCTATGTGCAGGGCAGCGTGTCCGGGCTGCGAACGGCAGAGGTCGCTCAGGCCTTCTGGATGGAACATCGCCCCGATATCGGATTTGAGATATGGTGCGGTCTGATTCCGTGGTTTTCCCTCGACTCGCTGGGGCACATGCACGAGGTTCTGCGGGGAGATGTATACGCTCCGCAGTCCGAATCTGTTCCTGAACAAACTTGGTCTTCGGCTGGCTTTCTCTCTGCCGCGGTGCATGGATTGTTGGGTTTAGAGGCCAACGCAACGAAGGGTATTCTTGCTCTCGCGCCGCATCTTCCGCCGAAATGGGACCGGGTCACTGTTCGCAACGTTCGTATGGGCACCTCAAATTTGACGTTTACTTTTCAGCAATCTTTTGACGGTCTCGCTGTTCACGTCGAGAACACGGGGAACGTGCTACGTCTCAATTACCGTCCCGCGATTCCACTGGGTTCGCGAAACGTGACAACCACGATGAACGGGCGTAAGCTCGTGCCGAAAATCGAAACGCATGGTGAAGATCAGCACGCCGACCTGCAGGTTGAAGTTCCGCACGGCGGCAGCGATATCAGCTTGCACTACGACGATGGCGTTCAAGTGATCATGCCGGCAGTGGCACCCTCGGTTGGCGAATCGAGTTCCGCAATGAAGCTTACTTCCCTTGCTTTTGAAAAGGGGGTGCTGACCCTCGGCGTCGACGTGTCGGCGACGCACAGGAACGCACTGAAATTACTGACTACCCGTACGCTCAAGAGCGCAAGGAATGCAAGCTTCGAAAAACTTGCCAACGGCTCCTACGAACTAACCATCGCGGCAGGGAGCAATTCAGGAGATGATGGATACCATCACGAACAAATAGAAGTAGTTTTCGAGAACCGAGAGTGAGATAGAGTGAGATGCAACGCTTGACAGCTGAAACCGGCATTGAATAAAGATGGCCTGCGGCGACCTCATGGTTTTGCTTCCTCGTGGAGAAGTTTACGTGACGAAGATCGTTACGTTTTGCTCGTGGTCCCGTTGGGAGTTATTGAATTCCCGCTATCGGGATTCGAAATCCAGGTCGTAACGCGGACAATGAAAATCTGGAGACACCCGTCACGATCATGCTGGAAAACTGCCACGCTGCTTAAGGCCGGAGAAAATCAACAGAGAAGAGCGGAAGGACGAACTAACCCGCGTCTCCAACCCAACTCTGCAAAGAATACAAGTACGGGCGCGCCCTCGGAGAGTATTCTGATTTCGTTATGCTCAAATTGTCCGGGGTTGCAGTTTTTCTCCTCACGGCGCTGGCCGCGCCTCAAACACATTTGCAAACTTCATCTGCCGCCGACGAACTTACTGAGGCGCGACAGGATCTTGAGAATGGCCGCTCTCGAGAAGCGATTCCGATTCTGGAAAAGCTGAACCAGGCAAGCCCACGGTGGAAAGGCGTGGCTCACGATCTCGGGCTGGCCTGCTACCGCAACAGCAGACTGGTGGAGGCCCGGGATGCATTTGCCCGGGCCCTCGAGGACGATGCCGGGGACGAGGAATCCGTGCAAATGCTCGGTCTCACACTGTACCGAATGGGACAGCCGGCGGCAGCCATTCCCTATCTTGAGCGTGTGCGCCGCTGGACGCCGAGCTCCGAAGCTGACGCCAACTACGTTCTCGGCCTTTGCTATTTGAACGCCCAACGTTACGAAGAGGCGAGAAAATCATTTGCCGCGCAATATGGAGTTCAAGCGGAGTCGGGGCCGGCCTATCTGTTGCTCGGTACGATGCTGATGAACGCGAATCTGCCGGAACGCGCCGCCGACGCTGCCCGTAAGGCACTGCAGTTGTCTCCCGCCCTGCCGCTTGCGCATTTCACCCTCGGGGAAGTGGCGCTTTTCAAATCTTCCGTCGAGGAAGCATTAGCCGAGTTTGAAGCCGAACGCCAAGTGAATCCCGGTTATGCCCCGGTCTACGATCGCCTGGGCGACGCCTATCTCCGCACCGAGAGATACCAGGAGGCGCAGCAAGCTTTGATGAAGGCAATTTCTATCGACACGTCGCGGACCGGCCCCTTTATCCTGATGGGTAAGGTGTTGCTAAAAAGACACGACCCTCAGTCGGCGCTCCTCTACTTGAAGCACGCCGAGAAGATGGATCCCAACAACTTCATGACTCACACTTTGCTTGGACACGCCTATCGCAGCCTCGGCCAGGAAGAAGACGCGAAACGCGAGTTAACCATGGCGGGCAAGATACAAGCGGCGGGGGAAGTGAAATTAGAGTCACCGCAGTGATCCGAAGTCCACTGGCTTCGAAGCTGTTCAGATCTCGCAATGGTGTCGCCCGGATACCAGCCGGGCGCGGACAAAACAAACACTCCGGACAAACACTCCGACCTACAGAATTCACCCGATGGAAGCCTCGCTCCAAATGTTTACTATGAACCGGTTCCGCGCATCCCCTGCACTTTGGGTATGAAGGCCCCTATCTCTCGTTCCGGCTCGGTCCCCGAATTTCCTAACAATCCATACCACATGTACTTGGGAGCAAATATGCCCGGCTCCAAAGAGTCCTCTCATTTGAAAATGTGGCGGTACCGTTTTGCTTCAACCCTAAACCTCGCACTTCTGATTTTTCTATTCTCAGTCTCCTGGATCGGATTGCCGCAAGCGCGCGCCCAGGCGGTGTACGGTTCGATTTTCGGCACGGTCACCGACAACACAGGAGCAGTGATTTCCGGTGCGACGGTCACCGTCGTCGATGTCAGCAAAGGGACCTCAGTGACCACGCAGTCGAACGCCACGGGCGACTATCGGGTCGACCATCTGATCCCGGATACTTACCGCGTTTCGGCGGAAATGACAAATTTTCAGAAAAGCACGGTCAGCGACGTCATCGTCTATGCCGATACGGCCCCAAAGGTAAATTTGACACTCCAGATCGGCACCGCCAGCACCACCGTTGAAGTCCAGGGAGCGCCGCCGGTACTGGAAACTGACCGCGCCGATGTCAGCACGGTGCTCAACTCTCGAGCCGTCGAAGATCTACCTAACCTGCAACGCAATTTCACGTCCTTTGAATTGCTTACTCCCGGTACAACCTACATCGGCTGGAGCGTCGGACAATCCACGAATCCGCAGGAAAGCCAGCAGATCGAGGTCAATGGCCAGTTGCCCTTTGCCACCGGCTACGAATTGGACGGAACCGACAATCAGGAGCCGATTCAGGGTGTCGCGGTCATCAATCCCAATCTGGATGCAGTTTCGGAGATGAAGGTCACTTCGCAGAACTACGATGCAGAGTTCGGCAAGGCGGTCGGCGGCCTGGTGACCGGACAAACCAGATCAGGGGCGAATGCAATCCACGGTTCCGCCTTCGATTATCGCCGGTCCGACGCTACGCAGGCGCGGGATCCGTTTACGCAAATCGGTCCAAATTCGATTCCATCTTTTCTGCATAACCAGTTTGGAGGATCGATCGGTGGACCCATCAAGAAAGACAAGATCTTCTTCTTTGGCGACTATCAGGGCTTGCGGGAAAGGACCGGAACGACGATTCTCACCACTGTGCCCACAGCAACGGCACATACCACCTGTACATCCGGAGGAACCTGTGATCTGAGCGACTATCTGAACCCGGCATTAGGCGGCGGGCCGGCTCTCCAGGCATGGAATCCAGGGAACGTGAATCCATTTCCGGCATCGGGGGTATTTACTCCCCCCACCCCGACCATGTTCACCAATAACATGATTCCTGCCGCTGACCTCTCAGCTCCGGCGGTCACGCTGATCAGCGAAATGCCGATGCCGAATTTCGGCAATGGAAACATTTTCGACAACTATACAGCTGCTGGTTCGGGCGGATTCAACACGAATCAGTTTGATGTGCGCGTCGATGACCAAATTTCGGACAAGTTTCATACTTTCGGCCGATACACTCTCTTCAAGTCTTCGCTCACCGGAGCGCCCATTTTTGGTGCCGCAGGCGGGGAAGGTTTTGGGCTGGGTAACATAGCAGGAACCGATACCGGCCTTGATCAGAGCATTGCGGCCGGCGGTGACTATGCGCTGTCTTCCAAGTGGCTCACCGACTTTCGCTTCGGCTGGTTTCACGTCCATCTCAATGACCAAGGACCAGGGTACAACCAGCCGCTTGGGACCGGCATCGGCATTACGGGTGTAAACCAGGCGCCCGTCAGCATTACCGGCGGCCTTCCGCAATTCAACGTTTCTGTGCCATCGAATGGCGCCAATGGAAGTTCTGTGGTTACCTATGGGACCACAACCAACGCGTACTTGCAGACGGAGAGCCAATTTCAGGGTGTGAACAACTGGACGCGCGTCATTGGAAATCACAACGTCAAGTTCGGCGCTGATATTCGTTTTGCGCTGAACCACCTGATCGGAGTCAACAACAACAACCTGTTATCCGGCCAGTTTAACTTTCCGTCCAGCGTGACCTCAGGCGGAGCGAGCAGTGGTGGTTTGGGGTTTGCCACGTTTCTGTTAGGCGATTCCGGTAGTTTCCTCCGCACAGAGATTGCGAATACCAATGCTGCCGAACGGCAAAAGCGAATGTTTTATTACGTCCAGGACCAATGGCGCGCTTCGCACGCTGTCACCCTGAGCTATGGCCTGCGTTGGGAGCTGTATTTCCCTGAATCTGTTGCTGGAAAAGGACAGGGCGGTCTGCTCAACCTCAATACCGGCAATGTGCAGATCGCAGGCTATGGGCCTTATGGCAATAACATGAATGTTGCCATGCAATACAATCACGTCGCCCCGCGTCTCGGCGTCGCCTGGCAGGTAAGGCAAAACACGGTATTGCGAGCCGGATACGGCCGGGTCTACGGCATGGGTTGGTCGGGCGACACCTTTGGAGAAGTCTTGACCTTCTCTTATCCCACCGCTTTTGTGCAGGACAACACTCCTCCGAACATCAACTATTGGGCCGTGCAACTGAATGGTCCTTACGGACCCGCGGTTGCCCCTTTCCCCTCCATTCCGGCAAATGGAAACTTTGCCTTGCCCAACAACATTCAGCTGCCCACCCGTCCTCTCACGATGCGGATTCCGACACTGGATGCATGGAATCTGACGGTCGAGCAACAGTTGCCAGGCTCAACCACGCTCCAGATTGGCTATGTCGGAAGCCATGGTGTTCACAACATGTTCGATTCGTCGAACCAGGCCAACCCGAACCAGCAAACCATTGCAGGCTTCGACTGCACCGCTCCGGTTGGCTGCACGCCGCCAATTGATCCGAATACTGGAGCGCCTTACACGTTGAACGAACGCCAGCCCTATTTTGACGGCACCGCACAGCAGCTTCTTGGAGTTACTTTTGGACATCCATTTGGCTGGACTCAGACTTTCCGCTACAACGCAAATCAGGCATCCACAAGCTACAACGCACTGCAGGTTGTTTTGCAGAAGCGCTTCAGCCACGGATTCCAGCTCCTCTCGCATTACACCTTTTCGCACGCCCTCGCGCACGAGTCCGACTATTTTTTCATGGGTCCGAGCCTTGACTACGGCAACAGCTATTACAATCGTCGCCAGGTATTTGTGACATCGGGAAACTGGGACCTTCCTTTTGGCCACAACCAGCCTTGGGGCAACAAGGTTTCAGGGTGGATGAATCAGGTCATTAGCGGGTTTTCGCTCAACGGGAATTTAACCTGGGAAGGCGGCCTGCCCTTCACTCCGTCCTACCAACTCTGCACGCAAGATCAGGACATCGATGGCCAGGGCGGCACGATGTGCCGTCCCAGCCTGGCTCCCGGTGCACACGTGAGCCTTGGTACCGGCCCTTTTAATCCGATCACGCACTCTGTCAGCTATTTCACGCCAGTTTCGACACTCACCTACGGTGGCCAGATAGAGGGTCCGTTCATGCGACCCTTTTCAGGAACTTTCGGCTCCCTGGGAAGAAACTCATTATGGGGACCGGGCTTGATCAACACGGACTTGGCCCTCAGCAAGAAATTTTTCATCCGCGAGAATCTTGCCCTTCAGTTCATGGTTCAGGCGTTTAACATTTTCAACCACCCCAATCTGGGTCAGCCTAGCGGGTGCGTCGATTGTGGCACCAGTTCTGGTTTGATCACGGACATCGTGGCTTCACAGGATGGTACGACCATGCGCCGTCTGCAATTCGCGGCGCGCGTTCAGTTCTGATTGTGGGCGCGGTCAAAAAGGAACAGTTCCAGGCCCAAACGTTGCTGGCGAGGGTGAAATCGGACTTGACGCTGGGCGCAAGGATATTTTGGGCAATAACCCGCCAGCGTCCCAACTCTGGGAGAGCCATATTCGAACGCCCGTAATCACCGCATCCAAGGTTCGGCCCATCGCAGACGATCTTGCAATCCGGCATCATGAAAAACCCTTTCAATTAGGTGCCGGGATTCGCTGAAATGTGCCCATCCCTCAAAGTGCAACGGTACAATGGCGGCATCCGGCATGGCCCGCGCCACCATCACGCCATCCTGGGCTGTCATAGTCAGCGGAGCGGGGCCGGCGGCTTCCACACGCGCCGCTCCCATGTTCACTACGGCAGTCCTCACGCGGAACCATCGCGCCACCTCCCCCACTCCCTCGTACCAGACTGTGTCGCCTGAAACATACAGCGTTTCCTCCTCCACACCGCCGGCCTTTCGAACGGCGAACCCGATCACCGGCCCACTTCTGTCCTCGCACCCCGTCGGTCCGTGGCGAGCTGGCGTTGCCGTCACCAACAGTGCTTCTCCAGCGGGACTCCGCACCCTGATTGTCTGCCAGGGCACCAGGCCCACGGCATTATTCCCGATCCTTTCCGCTCCATCCTTCGTCGTTAACACGGTTCTGGCTTTGGGCAGCATCTGCCGTCCAGCATGATCGAGATTGTCGGAGTGCTGATCGTGGCTGAGTAGCACAAAATCGATGGCGCCAAGTTCCTCCGGCGCTACGGGCGGATCGACCAGCTTGCGCAGCGTCACCGGCCCAGTCGTATATTCCGTGCCCTGTGCATCGAATGTTGGGTCGGTTAGAAACCTCAGGCCGCAAAACTCGATCCACGCAGTCGGGCCTCCGATATAGCGGATGTTCACAGCCTGACGTTTTTCCATGCAGATTGTCTCAAGCGGAATGGCTCTGGCTCGACGTAGATGCAATTCTGGCAGGATCCGATTCATTGATTTTGGCTTTGGTATTGGCAGCGTTGCCCCGAGCCGTTGATTGATTGCTGCATGAAGGGAGAGAAATCAAGGCTAAATCCAGTATTCATGCATATCTATGGGTCTGGGTATCTCGGGTCAGGCGCAGCCAATTACACCTCTTCGCCGCCGAGTTAATGGCCATTTTCTGTAAGAAACTGTAAAGTGGCGCCCCCCGGTCCCTTCATTCTGTCCAGGCAGAGGTAGCCGTTTGAACATAGAGCCAGGTTCTTAATCGTTCGATCGCAGGCAACCAGCTGCGCGACGATCATAGCGGCACAGAGTTAGCAGCTTCTCATCAGGATCAATAGTTGTTTTTTGCGGGGGTTGCGTTACCAAACTTCATAGTCAGGCTCCGAGGAAATCCACAATTTGGAATGACTATTCGGTAGTTCGAAGCACAATTCTACAAAAACACGGGCAAATAACTGTCTAAGGTTTTGGATTGTTAGTTGCACTGAATGTTTCAGCTTGCTGTCCATTGCACGGGGCTTCTCTGTTCCCGGACAAGCAACTTTCCCTAATAGTGCGCGGTGGATGAGGTGGATTCAATCTTCCTCACGGCTCAGGAGGAGTCTATGGTAAAAACGGTCCAAACTTCCAGGAATTACTTACGCCGTCCTCGGTTCCTGCTCATTGCTTTCGCGTTGCTGCTGATAGTCTTGCTGCCAATCCAATCCGTTTTCGCCGACAACGTTTATGGCAGCATCCGAGGAGCGGTTACCGATCCCAGTGGAGCTGCTTTGGCTGGTGCCACGGTAACAGCCGTCAACATCAGCACGGGCATTCAGACCAAAGTTACTTCTGGCCAGGGGGGCATCTATGTCTTCCCCCAACTCGCCATTGGTGAATACAAAGTGACAATCACCTTGCCGAATTTCAAGACTTTCCAAGCCTCGGGCATTCATTTGGACCTCGATCAGGTCTATACACTGAACGCCAAAATGGAGGTGGGCGCGGTATCGGTTACGGTTGAGGTCTCGGCCAATGCTGTACAGGTCGAATCCACTGACATGCAGTTAGGAACCACCGTGAGCGGCAGTCAGATCGTGGACCTGCCTCTGAACGGGCGGAACTGGACGCAGTTGCAACAGCTTCAGCCCGGAGTCGTAGCGACATCCGATCGCTTTGGAACCTATTCAACCAATGGTGCCGAGACGCAGCAGAATGCTTTTCTGATCAATGGCGTTGATACCAACGAGGCCGCCTTGAACACGCCAGGCTTCGTCCCCAGCCCAGACGCCCTCGGCGAGTTCCGCATGGTCACCAGCACTCTGAATCCCGAGTTCGGCCGGAACTCCGGCGCCATCATTAACGTTTCCATAAAAGGCGGCAGCAACAAATTTCATGGAGATGCTTTCGAGTTTTATCGCGACACTTTCCTTGATGCCAAAAGTTGGTTTGCACCGAGTGCCTCTCCATTCCATCAGAATCAGTTTGGTGGAACGCTGGGAGGCCCTATTGTCAAGGACCACGCGTTCTTCTTCTTCTCATATCAGGGGACTCGGGCCTTCGAGCCGGAGGGCACTGGCAATACCCAGGTCTACACGGCGGCCGAGCGCGGAGGAGATTTTTCAGCAGCTGCGGTCCTTCCCAATTCTAAAAACCCCATTCCGTTCGCGATGTACGGAGATAGCGCCTCGTCATGCCCGGTAAGCGGGGGTGCTATGTGCCAGCCCGGAGGAGCGACTCCACTGACCTATGCCAATCTTTTCAGCACGGGCGTTATTCCTTCGCAAGATCTGAATCCGCTGGCTGTGAAACTCATGACTCAATTCGTCCCGTTGCCGAATTCCGGCACCCACTACCTTTTCAACGAGTCGGACCTGACCAAGGCCGATCAGTACCTGTATCGCATTGACGAGAACTTAACCAAGAATGACTCCCTGTGGTTCGTTGGAGCTTGGCAGACCAGCCCGGCCACCGAAACCATCCCCTTCACGGGAGCGAGCCTGCCGGGCTTTCCGGAAACAAGCCAGTTGCATCGGAGCCAGTACTCGGTCTCCTGGACCCACACCTTCACGCCCACGACCATAAATGAGGCGCGGTTTGCGTTCTTCCGATACAATTTCCAGGCTGTAGAGCCAGTGAACCCTATAAACCCCACGTCCTATGGTTTCACGGGCATTACTCCGCAGGTCCCTTCTGTTGCCTCGCTGCCAGTGATGAACGTCACGGGGTTGTTTAGCCTTGGATTCAGCTCGAACGGGCCTCAACCCCGTATTGACAACACCTACCAGTTTGCCGATAACTTCAGTAAAGTGTGGGGAAAGCACACCATCAAAGCCGGGACTACGATCGAGCGTATCGAAGTCAACAACCCGTTCTACAACAGCCTGTCAGGAACCTTCAGCTACTCGGGTTCGGGGATCTTCTCGAGCGGGAGCGCCGGAGCGGACTTTCTGCTTGGTGTACCCGATTCTTACACACAGGGAAGCGGATCCGTTGTCTACGGACGGGGAGGCGAGTACTACTCCTATCTTCAGGACCAATGGAAGGTGAAGTCGAACCTGACTCTGACTCTCGGCACGGGATGGGATC
>Ga0123355_10003971_pt1 | contig 21415 bp, 23 predicted proteins | sample TergutEmb28metaG_3_FD_89872 | JGI IMG/M metagenome (GOLD analysis project Ga0123355, IMG submission 89872) | Embiratermes neotenicus P1 segment gut microbial communities from Petit-Saut dam, French Guiana - Emb289 P1 | ecosystem: Host-associated > Arthropoda: Insects > Digestive system > Gut ...
AAAAACCCCATATGCAGTAACACGTGGTCTTTTCTCCTGATGATGGGCATAAAGATGCCCAAAACATGTCGAGACAGTAGTCAATAATAAACATCTGGAATTGACAATAAATCATCTATATTGGTGCATCTTGTTGGTATTCTTTCTTCACACTTTGCTCACGATGCACAGTCACAGGAACATATAGTAGCACAGTGTTTTTATAGTTATTATACCAAGCTGCTACATTTTTTGGCCATTTATGCTGCCCATCATTAGGGAGTTACAAATTTGGTCCATGTGTGCAATGTATATGGCAACCTGTCACAGATAATTGGCAGATGATAACGTATATTTCCAGGATAAATGGCTAAAACATGTAGGAGCTTGGTGTGATAAATATGAAAACATTGTGCAACCAGTTGGTAGTGAAATTTTTGTGTCTTAGACTGTTGCACAGAAGATGTACAACATTAAATATGCAGGTTGGATGTTTGAAGTTGGAAATGGGAAATGACCTGACAGTTCAAAATTGAACAATTAGGTTCCAGATTTAATGGCAATTAATGAAAACTTGATTGTTGATATTTATAGAAGAGGTCAGTGAGTTTATATTTTTGAACTCTTCCTCTTTGCTGGTAATTAGTGATATGGCAATGGAATATTTGTGTTTGAACGTGTGTATAAGAGTAAGTTCTTTATGATATAAGTTACACTTCCAGACACCCGACATCATGTGCTTCTATGGCAGAAGCAATGTCAGTCCTCTTTTTCCATGTGATGAGGTACAAACTGTCAAGTCCAAGAGATCCTTCAAGTGATCGTTTTGTTCTGTCAAAAGGACATGCTGCTCCTATTTTGTATGCAGGTGAGACTTGTAATTTGAATTTCCTTATAAACATATTGATACATAGTATATTAAATCAGAAGGGAATTATGGTTATTGTGATGTGGACCCTTTTTTAATAGTGTCTGGTACTGCAGTAGTGCTTAACCTTCTTTGTAAGTCATGGTGGCACTTTGGATTTTTGTACAGGCATGTAATTGTGAAATACTGAAGTGTTGTATCTCAATCAGTAAGCTGTATCTAACCATCAGCAGCCAGTGCAACTTGTGTAGTTGTAGTAAACTCTGTACCTGATATCGTGTAGTGTAATGGGCTGTTCCTTTTATCTTGCTGGTAGACTGTATGAAGTACTAGTTTCACAGTGATATCTCCTCTGATTTTAGTAAATGGTACTGTGTTTGCTCTAAGGCTTGTTTAGAAAATGGTATTTAATTTACAGGAATTATTCATTGTATGTAAATTAAAATTAGGACTAGCCTATGACATACTGTTGCAGGCTGTAGTATTTTCCTTAAAAAATCCTTACTACTACTACTATTACTACTACTACTGTGGACCTAGGCTTCCAGTATAGTCCTCTATTTGTTCTAGTCTGTGGCCACTGTGTGCAATTTTCTTATTCCCATTATCTTTAGATCCTCTTCAGTCTCACCAGTCCTCCTTCTCCATGTTCTTCTTCTTTTCGTTATTTCTTCCACTGTTGCAAGCACTAATTGTTTTTTTCATTATTCATCCTTTTAATATGTCCATACCATCTTAATCTAAGCGATTTCATAAATTTGACAGTGTCTGCCCCTTGTAATATATCCTGTATCTTAATATTTATCCTTATTCTCCGCCTTATTTTTTTATGGGATCACAAAGTTTGTTACTGTCTTCCTTTGGAACATGCATTTCTTTTGAGTCCATTGACCAGGCTTCTGCCCCATAGGTGATGATGGGTCCTATTAAAGTGTAAATTTTTTATTTGAGTATGTCAGGACAACAATATGGACATGAAAAGTTTATTATGTGCTGAGTATGCAGGTTTGCTGTTGTAATTTCAGAATGAGTATCCACATTTTTCCCCCCATTATATAATACGGGTGCCAAGTACAAGCTGTCAGCTGCTTGAAGTATAACATCATCTATTTTTACATCCTAGAGATACTTTAGATTGTATTGTTGTTTGAAACTTGGGGGAGGGGGTGGGGGTGGGGGTGGTTCTTACGTCAACCCAATGCCCAGTCCAGGACCTGGAGTGCCAGGTTGTCTCTTTTCATGTAGAACCTCAATCTGAACTCTGAACCTTCCCTACTGCTGGCATAGCCAGCAACCACTGACTACACTCATCTATTCTAGTGAGCTGCATAGGTCATTTCAGAAGTTTTGTCTGTAGTGGTGGCACCATGCAATGCTTTGCATGACTGAACTCAAATCATGAGTGTGGCACTAGTGATACTATTGCTGCTGTCACAAAAGTACCTCGTCTTTTTGATGTCAGTTGTTGTTTATCTATAGACTAGGGAAGATTCTTATAGATGGATGCGAGAACGTTAACAGTATTTCATGTTTTGTTGGGTAAAAGTGCTCTGGATTTTTGCACGTCATTGAAGGAACATTTAGAAACACATGTTCCTTCACATGAAACTTTTAGCCGATAGGTGAATGCCGTTAAGAATGGCCAGGAGGAGACAGATGACCCCTTGCAAAGGAGCCTCAACATCAGCAATGGATGAATGCCACATAGTACAAATGAAATCTGTCCTTGAATATACACACAGTATTTCATGCACTGCAGTTGCTACAGAAGTTGGAATCTCTCCAGCAAGTGTTTACTGTATCTTCACCAAAAGCTTGGGGAAATGAAAAGTTTGTGCAAAGTGGATTCCGCACATGGTCAATGATGACCAAAGAGCCATTTGACTTTTTCTCACCACCACCCATCTGCAGTATTGCAGAAATGAAGGCAGTGCATTCTTCAGTCACATTTGAATGGTTGACAGGTAATGGGTGCATTCATTTGACCCTCAGCTAAAATGGCAGAATGCTGAAAGTCTTGCCCAAGCATCGCCATGGAAGAAAATTGTGGGCACACTCAGGGTGTTCTGAAAGTCATGCATGTCAGGTTCTTTAGCTGTGATGGACTTGCGCTTGGCTATCCTGTGCCAGTTGGTACCATGGTCAGTGGCTGATACTACTGCTCATTGTTGCAGGGTAAGATGTTTGCTGATATCAGTTGGAACTGCTGGAGCATGGTGTTATTTTGCTCCAGGACAGTGCAATGCATTACCATTGTGATGTGCAAAATCTGGGACAGGGAGGTGCTACAATGTCCCTACTCTCCAGATCTTGCCCCATGTGATTGTTGGTTGTTGGCACATGTGAAAGAACATCTGTGGGGAAAAAGATTTGAAGCAGAAAATGGCTTCAATGCTGCTGTCACTTACTCTTTACACTGTCCGAGCAAGGACAATTACACAGCTGCAGCTGATCATTTACCATGTAGATGGGAAATGTTTGTGGGCAATGCCATTGATTGCATTGAGTAGAGTTCTTGTGTAAACATCAAGATTAGTGTTGTTATCTCATATTTTGTTATTACATTAAACTCATACATAAAACTTGAAATGGCCCAAGTATATCCAGCATGTACTACTATAGAGTTTTTCAGTTTGAATCTTAAATTATTTCATTACACATTGAGAACCGGCTACAAGTCTTCACTTGTGGAAAACATTTTATTAGAAAGGAGAGACAATGTATGAATGTTGTAATGATGGAAATACTTTAACACACCTTGGTTTGTTTGTTTCACAGCATGGGCTGAGGCTGGTCTGTTTCCAATATCAGACCTACAAAACCTGCGAAAAGTGGACAGTGATTTGGAAGGCCATCCAACACCAAGACTTAACTTTGTTGATGTTGGAACTGGCTCTCTGGGACAGGGGCTCTCTGTTGCTTGTGGAATGGCTTATGTTGGCAAATACTTTGACAAAGCTTCTTACAGGTAAGGGTTTTACCAGCTTTCATACCCATGTTTATGTGTATATTTGTAGAAAGTTAAGTTATGGGTCAAACTTTGTAATTTAATATTACCATAAGGTTTGTAGGGGTGGCCAAATAGTGTAGTCTCTGTGGCTACTCACTACGAGCTGCCTGGTACAAGGGTTGGAACCCTGATGGTGGCAAGATACGCCACACCCACCCAGGCTTCTGTCCAAAGGGTCCAAAGTCTCTTTCCCAGGCATCCATTAATGCCCTTCTAGCCCAGAGTTTAAGTATGGGTAGGGATAAACCACTACTTCCCCTCTTGTGCTTCTAGCACAGAGGTTAAGCATGGGTAGGGCTACACCACTACTTCCCCTCTTATGCCTGCAGTCTAATGTTACAGTGTGACCTTTACCTTGAACATTATAAGGTTTTTAGAGTGAAACCTGTATTTGAGATTCCTGCAAGGATATTTTCTGATGTTCCTTAATGTATTTATGCCCTTTTTGCTGGAATTTGTGAATAAACCCACAATACAAACCTGTCAGGTAAACCCACAATACAAACCTGTCAGGGTAGCTTCTGGCCAAGGTTGAGATGTGGGATCTCCATATACAAACCTAGAATGTCAGCTTGTTAATTTCAGTATTTAGTTTGAGTACCAATACACAAGCCTTTGCATCTGAGTTCCTACTTGGTTGAAAAACACTGCATGTTTTTTGAAGGGTAGACATTGACTGCTGTCTGTTTCAGTAGCTATTTTATCTTTTGTGCTGATCACATTTTCTTTCAAAAAAGTGTTTCACAGCAATAATATTTCATTGCCCACCATCAAATTAACTACTGGAACACACTTGGGTATGATGTACTGCTATAGCTTTAAATCTAATCTTTAAACTTTTAAAAATCTGCGTTGCCATATATGAAGACACAGATGAAAAACATTCTTAGAAATATATTTTATTAGGTAGCAAACAAATTTGCTGCATTTTTGAGACATTCTTCATAAACTCTGTGTAATTTTCCACAAACTGCCGTATATTTCATAATTTTATCTTTGTCTGTTCAAAAATACTCACTTTTTTGTACGTTATGCACTAAAATTTAAATACCCACCCTGGTATGATGAAGATTAAACTACAATTACATTGCCACCACATCTTCAGAATGTTTATTTTTAAACCCCAGCTTATGAATTAAGTGCTTCTTAGGAATATGTAAGTCATCTCTTCAGTGTATAAAATAAATTGGTTAATTGGTACATACAGATGTGTAGATATAGAATGGTTGTTATGATGCTATACTTTTACTTTTTGTGGAGTATTACAGATAAGATTAAATGTGAAAATAGTTGCATAAACCATGTTAAAATTTTTCATTGTTTGCAGGGTATACTGTCTGATTGGAGATGGAGAGAGTGTAGAGGGGTCCATTTGGGAAGCACTGCACTTTGCTAGCTATTACGGTTTGGATAATTTGTGTGTCATCTTTGATGTGAACCGCTTGGGTCAGTCTGAACCTACATCTCTGCAACACAATATGGATGTTTACCGAAAGCGGTTAGATGCATTTGGGTGTAATGCAATTGTTGTGGATGGACACAATGTTGAGGAATTGTGTAAGGTACTGTCTGTCCATTCATACCTAAATGACACTTCAGTTGCCCTTTACCTTGACTTTTTACCTTTTCTAATTGAATTACAGGTTATTAGATGCTACTGCAGAAAGTCAATACATGTGCGAATGGTGCAGTGTCCTTCTCCCCACTGTTCACTTTTGTATTTCTCCTGATTCTTCCATTGATATTTTGTATTTATGTTGCTGATATTTTGTACTCAAATGTATCTGTTGGTAGAGCATAGTCAGGTGACCAAAGTTAACAAGTGTATTGTTGGAGTATCATGTTAATAAACAGTTACCTAATTAGTCTTGCCATGAAGAAATTAGAATTAATAATAAAAAACAAGTATTTTTTAAAAATAAAACATAGTTCCCAGTTTTGAAGTAAAGGGCTACTTTTTGGTTCTTGAATCTTGCATCAACGGAATTTATGCAAGGTTCTGGAATTATTTGTTTGTAGAAATACGTTGAGTTGTTTCTCATGCAGGCCTTTCATGAAGCATCATCTACAAAGATGAAACCAACTGCCATCATTGCAAAAACATACAAAGGCAGGAACTTTCCCTCCATTGAAGATGAGGAAAACTGGCATGGCAAACCACTGGGTGATAAATCTGAAGTAGTGGTTCAGGTAAGTACATCCTTCAACACTTACTGGTATCATGAACTCTGTTTCATTATAACAAGCTCTGAAAAATATTAATACTGCTTTGTTCAACAGTCCACCACCTCTACCACCAGCTGTATGCCTCAGGTTCTGACACAGATGAAAAATTACCAGTAACATTTGCCGTTGGCTTTTGAAAGCTGTACAACTGAACGAATGGGTCAGTAATCACAAATTCCTGATGGCTCAGACAGTTAGTCATTTGCTGTCACTGCGGAGGCTTGGGTTCAATCCCAAGCCAGTACGAGTAGGCTGTGTATGGACAAAGTAGCGCTGGGACAGTTTACAGTACTTCGGGTTTACCCTTTCAGTATCTCTATGCTAATGCTTCATACTCGTTCATGTATTACCAATGAATGCTTTTTAATTGTAGCAGTTTGCAGTATTGTCAAATAGGGCACTTAAAAACTTACTGGGTGTATGTTGCACGCAGATGACTTTAACCCTTTCCCATCTTATTTCAGACGTCACTCGTACTGATTGTAAATTAGTTTGCTTGAAAATTTAAAAGAAAGTTGTGGCAGATTTTAACTGCTGCCGCCTTTTGTTCCTGTTCACCAGCACTGTGATAGGAGGTGTTAGAAATGTAAGAGCAAGGGAATAACATTTAGCTTGTGACCGTAACAGAATAGTAACTTAATGGTTGATGGCACAAAGCTTCTGGCAGACAAAATTACAATGTTGAAAACCTAACAGAGGATGGGAATGCAGTGTTGCTCATCTCCAACCCTATGCAGTCCATTATCAAAGATAAAGTGTTGCATTTGTGCATAATGTGTGATTTCCAGAGTGCAGAAATTTGTATGGAACCATGCTGCTCTGGTTTCAGCTACTTCATGAAACTGAATCTGTAGAATTATTTAGCATCAGAGTGAAATAATACTGGCCAGCCCATCTTTGTGAGAATGGACTCTGTTCTTCAGGGATGTGACATCACATCACTGGGTGATTGGTTTGCAACATATTTAGGAACATGATGTCTTCATCTGCAGGGCTCTAGAGGGACCTCTTAGGCCCTCAAAAGTGAAGGCACTATGTTTCTTTGAAACACTAGAAACTGATTACCTGGTGATGCTATGTCATGTCCAAGAAGAATGGAATCCTCAGCACCACCTCCATGTGGACCTTACAACTCATCCTTGAGAGTGACTTTGTATTAGTACTAAACATAAAACAGCTGTTCTGTCAAACCAAAGACAGGGCAGTTGGTAACTCTAGGCTAGATATATTGCCTTACATTTTGTTATCATATGGACTAGGGGACAGGCGGGAAATTGAGGTGTGCTTAGCATGTCAGTTGTGATACAGAGTGGTGCATTTAAAAGCACCCTGTTTCGTGTACCTGTACGAAATGCTGGAAGTGCCCTCCCCTCCATATCCAGTCATTGTTGACCATGTGTCAGGTAATTCATACATTCACAACTTGGCAGGAGTGAATTGGGTGGTTATGATAGCACTGGTAGGGGCTGCTTTTAACTATGCCACCTGCCAGGATTTGATGGACAAGAATATCCTGTGCCTTCTGTATGACACATCCCTATTTTGTAGCTGAAAATTTGTAATAAAAATTGTAGGTAAATAGTTTATATTGTGATCTTATTTTGACACCTGACAAATAGGTAGTTACATGAACGTGAAAGTTTCAGAACAGGAAGTGTTGGTATGACTGATGTATAAATGTGCTAATTGTTCCAGCACCTGAAGTCACTAATAAAGAATATGGGTCCTCTGCAAGTGGCACCTCAGAAACCTTTGAAAGAGGATGCTCCTGTTGTGGATATTAGTAATGTGAAGTTATCTGCTCCTCCCGACTATAATATTGGAGAAAATGTGGCCACAAGATTTGCTTATGGTACGGCGCTTGTGAAGATTGCAACCAACAATGATCGTGTCATTGCCCTCGATGGTGACACCAAAAACTCAACCTACTCAGAGAGGCTGAAGAAGGTTAGAATTCTGAAATTTTCCTATATGTGCTATCTGGACCCACCTGAATTCCATTATTTTTTGTGAGGTATATTTTAGTACCTTCATTATCTTAACTGTGTACCTGATTCTTCCAGGTGGTCTTATTATCCTTTGTTGTCTGCTTGTGTCACCTTTATTATCCTTAATGTAATAATACTGACGACAATTGGTCTTGCGTCAAAATTGTATTGTTCTACATCCACAGTTCCTTGTTGTTATTTAGAATCTCAATACATCAGTAATGTGACAGGTGAAAATTGTGGTGTGCAGGGGATATGAATTATTAAATAAAAGCAATAATGATAGTTCAGATATTTTTCTTTTTGGCGGTTCAAATGAATAGGCTGTTTGATCCACCCAGGATTCTGTGCAGTGGTTTGGTTGGTTCCCTAAGGATAAATAGTGAGAGCATGAAACTAATTTGCGCCTCCATCAGTTATTGAGGTTAAAGTGTGGAACTTCACTTCTGCTTCCACATAACACATCTCAATGACAAGTTGCAAACAGAATACACTGTCAGATATTTGGTGATAAGGACTATGCTGTTACTTTACCTTTATCCCGCTGGGGTAGGTATTTAAATATTTGTGTGTGGTTTATGAAAAACATATTATATGAACATTTAAAAATAAAATTATTAAATAAGTAACATATTTTGGAAAATAATAAAAATAATACAGTATGTCATAAAGTGCAGTAATTTTCTTGTAGCCTTCATATATAAAATGTTTTTCTAGGGTTGTTCTCTGTTGTGTGTCTGCATATGCAAACTCACATCTTTAACCCTTTAATGCTGTAATTAAATCCCTATACACAATGTGGCACACTGAGATTTTTTACTGGGGATTTAAATTTTAATGCTTACTCTTAAAAAAAGCATACCTCATAGACTTTTCCTTCAAATTTAATGAAATAAAATTTTGCACTCTGCATATGAATTGGTTAATCCAGGAAAAAATGTTCACATATTTTTATAATAAATTTAGGCCTGTGAATTGCTTCCATTATATGAAGTGTGGGGGTAAATAGTTCATTACTCACATAATTCTGGTTGCTGAAGAAAGTCTGTGGCACCTTGGATCACTGTTTTATCATGACACACAGTATTCGTAAAGAGGGTGATTTACAAATTTACGTTTGTGTGATATTCCACGAAACAAGGCACCACGCACAAGTCCACATCACGTCTGGCACACCTATATTTTGTGCCCTTTCTTTGGCTGCGACAAGAACACAGACTGTAGCACAGTTTGGTTGATGATTTCGCTGGCCAGTGTGTGTTATGGCGACTCTCCTGTCGCAAAATTTTTTTGCACCCGCACTTTGTCTTCCAACCAATCTGGGGGTGGGGTGATCTTGGCTCTTTCCAGCCTCCTCAATCATTTCCTCACCAGAAGGCACCTAAAATCTTGGTGGGTATATTTAGTCCCACATGAAGATAAGAGTATCCAACTGTTGAGTATTGTTAGATCCAGAAGGTGGAAAAACATTTTCATGGTCCACTTGAAGGTACGTCATCTCATCGAATAGCTGTTAGCCATACAATCAGAATTGTCGACGTAACCCATGTGCCAGTTGTGCTGTTCCACGACGTGAGGTTTCATGGCACGGTTACTTTCACAAAAATTTCCTTCTGCTGGTGGTGGTGGGTCCATGTTAGCATGTAGACTTCTCATCTGTCCTTCCAAACTAATGCGGTCAAACATCCCCTAGTCCTCATCCTTATGTCACCCCTTTTCAGTTTCATTAGTTTTGGTCCAAAGTCACAGGGCATGTTTTTTTTTTTTGTTGGGCCATACTGTCCCGCATAAATTTATGTTACGTCTATCCAACTCATCAAAAAGTCTTGGGGATGAAAAAAAATTGTCCATAAATATTTTGTCCTAAGCCTTCAACTCTTCTAGTCAAATGTCTAACAGTTGCATGTGTTGCAGTCATGTCATCAGTGGCAGAGTGTGAGTCTCTATCCAAGTACACTCTCATGTCATATGTATACCCTATATTCATCAAAGAGTTTGTAAGTTTTGATGCTGAAATATTTTCTTTTCTTTGGAATGTACTGCCTGAAGATAATCCTGCCATTGAATTTTACAATTACATCATCCACTGCCAAATGCTCCTAGGGGCTATAGAATTTAGCATAAGCCTTGTTCATTTTGTCAAAGACAGTCCTTAGTTTCCATAGTTGGTCACATTCTTTGCCTTCGTCAGGTCTCTGAGAATTGTCTGCAAAATGCAGAAAATGCAGGGTGTGTAAAAATCTGTCTAATGTCATGGTCTCACTGTAAAACGAATTGTGTGGCTGTCTGAGTGTTGACCAGTAATTACGTAGTGTGTCTTTCAATGCGTGTCCCATCTGCAGAGCTGAGGCAACGAAAGTCATCATGTCTGGCAACGTAATGTCAGGCATTGGGCGGCTAGGTCTGGCTTGTCTGTCTAAATGTTGCTGGATTAGTATACGTTGGTCTTTTCAACCAGCAGATGAAAAATTTCTGTGAATAACATCAGCACAGACAGTGGTGAGCTGTCTTTGTTGATGTGTGGAGCCTCACTTTTTTTCACACCTTTTGCTGGACTGACAAAAGTATGAATATTTGTCTTCCTTCCTTGAGGCGGTCCCTAGGTTGGTAATCCACCAATTGTTGCAGCCTGTGGTTCGATTTCGGCTGAGGCTTGTTATTGCTGCTGCTGCTGCTGCTGCTGCTGCCAGCTGCTGCTGCTGGTGGTGGTGGTCGTGGTGGTGACAGCGGTGGCGGTGGCGGTGGTGATGGTCCTCCTCCTCCTTCTCCTCCTCAAAACAGTCTTCAACATTGCTAGCCTCAGCACCTGATTCCGAGTCAGTACCAGCAACCAGAATTTCACTGATGGCTTTCTCCTCAAGTTTGATTTTCTTCCTGGCCACTGCCAACAACTACAATGGTCTACCTTATTTAGTTTCTGTGTATGACAGGCACAGTTTCAGAAACCTGATGCCAGTGAGATATGAACATCTTCTACACTGACAGCAAAACAGATCTAAAGCTACCATGTGACTACTGTATAAAATTCCGGCTATTCGAAGGTGCCCAAGATGTTTTTAGTAGATTGACGGCTGTGTGTTGCATTTTACTACCCTACAATCCCTACAGATTACCCCAGCACTATAAGAGGCACGTCTGTGGGCCCTCCTTTAGCCGTAAACATCAATTTTTGTGGATATCTCCAATTTTTGAGCATTAAGTTTTGTCTGAATTCTATGGGTACATTATGCCAGTGACAACCTTTCTGGTCAACAAAGAGTGTTCGCTTCATAGGCCAGTGTTGATATTTCAACCCGCAGTGAACTCCAGTGCAAGCTATAAATAAAGCTAGCAGTGTCTAAACCTTATTAGTCAGCTGGGAAAAACGCGCAGTTACTATGTGTTGACTTATAAATCAGGGTTTGTGGAGGGTTTAAGAGGTGGAGGGGGTGCATTCTGTGTCCACAAAGAAAGCCTGACCTTCAGGGGTCCTGCAATATAGCCAGCCACTGCATTTTATTGGATAGGAGTGAACAAAATTCCTCCAAACTTCAACACACTGTGACGTCTTTATAAGTTGTTCAGCAATATAAAGGGCTCACTGCATGATGCCTTTAGAAGTCATTTGGTTTCAGAGGGTTAAAATGTTAATTTCAGTCAAGAGTATTTTGTTTCTTTACATTACTTACTTACTGCATGGAGCAGAGTCCTTCTTGAGAAGTTAACCGGTTATCAGGTAGCCAAGAAATTCCCCACATATTATGGAAACTGAAGGTTCTCTACTGCATTCACAAATGGCTACCATCTGTTCCTATCCTGAGTGTTTCTTTATGTACATTTCATATTTAAGACCTTACATTTGTGTATGCCAGTTGTAGAAAATGGCTGTAAAACAGAAGTTATAAAAGCAGTAAATGTACTTCTCATATAAAGAACAGTTCTGTAGTTGTGGTGTTAAAATAAATCCCCCCCCATTCACACCATTTCTGTCTTGACAAAATGAGGGAAAGTTGCCACCTTGAACTTTGAGTCATACAGGCCAGTATCAAATATCCAAGTAGTCCCAGATGTAAAGGCATATAGATTTTGTTTTGGGCCAAAGGGAGGATTTCTGAGGTTGGGGGAGGGTTACTCTTTTCTTGTGTCATTCATTGCACTGGTTTTGTAACTGCATTTTTTTTTAAATATTATTGCAAAGAAATTTTACCATATATGTTTTAAGTTGTTTATAACTTTTTGTGTAATCGTGATTTTGTAATATTTAATTTCAGGCCTTCCCAGACCGTTACATTGAATGCTTTATTGCTGAACAGAATCTTGTTGGAGTTGCCATCGGAGCGACATGCAGAGACAGAACCATTGCATTTGTATCAACATTCGCAACCTTCTTCACTCGGGCCTTTGACCAGGTTAATTTTTATATTGACACTTTGGTGCTGGCAGAAGTGCCCTGTGTGATGTGCAGCAGATCAGAATATAAATGGGGGCTGTATAATAAAGACCATAATAGGCCATCAGCTATATCCTTCATTTTGGAAGGTTGCAGGTTTGATTCCTGATGGGTCATTGGAATTTTTCTTTGACTTAATTCTTCTGGCCGCATTATGGCCCTGGGGTCAACTTAGCCTGTAACAGAAATGAGTATCAGGAATATTTCCTATGGAGTAAAGACAGCCAGTGCATAGGACTGACAACCTTACCATCTTCTTGTGATGATTGTCTAAAAATCTGGGAGACTCCTCATCCTGGAAACCTGGGGCCTCAGGCCTATACAGGGATTGCTTTACTGTCTGCTTTATACCCTTCATTTGATGTTTTGGACATCACAGTTTGTGATGTATGTACCTAACATCAGTCATCAAAGCGGTTACAAAATTTGAAATGCATATATGTGTGTGTGTTTGTGTGTGTGTGTGTATAAGTGTATTATGAAATGCAAAAAGATTAGAAGTTGTGATTACATTGCTGTATTCAGTATGATCTTACTACTTCTGTTCAGTACAAACACTATCTTTTGTGTTGAGTTTGGAAGCTTTCTGTTTGATGTGTGTTAAGTGTGAACTGTAGGTATCAGGTGATGAAAGTTGGGAAGTAGCATAGAAAAGTAGATAAGCATTCCTTAACAAAGTCTAGGGTGGAAGTGGAATGTGGGCCTTGTCACTAGTGTATTATTGTCCTATTCTTTATTATTAAAATTGTTAAATTTCTGATTTCACAGACTGTCCCACCACATTTTCAGCTTCAGAATTTTCACCACCTCATTCAAATCTTATTGACTCTTACAATATATATGACAGTGATGCCTGCAACTTAGAGGTTGTAGCATGCATATCAACTTCAACTGCTATTGTAATTTACTTTCAGATCCGTATGGGTTCCATTTCTCAAACTAATGTCAATTTTGTTGGTTCGCATTGTGGTGTCAGCATTGGAGAGGATGGCCCTAGCCAGATGGGTCTGGAAGATATTGCCCTTTTTCGAAGCATTCCAGGTGTGTAGTTGTTTCAGAATTCAGCATTTTGGAAGGATGTAAGTAAAACATTCAGAACCTGACCAGGGTACTACATCAGTACAAGCTGGAATTGAATGTACAGGGAGCTACACTAGCACTTTAACCCTTAGCGTACCGTATTAAATCCCATCTGTAAATCCCAGCTCGCCGAATTATTCTGCGGGGTATTTAAATTTTGCACATGCTTTTCGAGAAACTTGAATATTTCGAGAACTAAGCGAGATAAATTTGTGAAACAAAAACCAATTTGTGGGAAAGGAATCAGACATTGCTCAGGGTGCCTTAAATATGCTGTAATGTCCTTATTGCATAATGGAGAACATATGTTTCTAAAAAAGTTGTAAATATCCATGTTTTTTTTACTTACATTGTGGTTGAGGCTCCAAAAGTTTGCACAGAGAACAAACGAAAAGATGTCTTATAAGTTATTTTTTGTGTGGTAATCTTCAAAACAACTTCGGTCCACAGAAAGCGCCCTGTCATACTTCACAAATTTGATGGTCGTGGCTCATGCCCAGACCGTGCCAGCATCTCTCTGATAAGGGTGAGACGAAAATCTCTGTGTGAAATTTTCTTCCCACCACATTAAGATAAAAGGATGTAACTGTTGACAATGGCCAGGTCTAACAGGTGGAAAAAGAGCTTTTTTGTCCACTTCCATTTTTGGCAGCTGGCCGTGTAGCTATTGGCCATCCTATCTGAATTGTCAGTGTGCCCCATGTGACGGTTATAATCCGCCACAATTGCCAGCTTTATCCCATTCCCATGTTCATCGTGATAATTGCCTTCTCTGGGTGGATCGTGAATGTTTGTCAGGAGGCACACATCTCTCTTGTCCTTCCATACCACAGCCGTCAAGTCACCCCTGGTCCTTACTCGAATGTCACTGCGTTTCAGTCTCGGTGTCTTGGGTTTGAGGTCCTTGGGCATGCTTTTTCTATGTAGCCTAACCGTCCCACAACAGAAAATTTTCTTCTGGGCCAAGTCGTATAGGTCAGGGGAGGAAAAAAATTTGTCCATGTACAGTTTATGGCCAAATCCTTCTACACCCCTTGTCAGATTAGCCACTGTATTGTGTGTTGCTGTCAGGTGTTGTGCCGCCCTTTGTCTGTCTTTACTGAGGTAAACATTCATGTCATATGTATATCCTGTAGAGTCACACAGTTTAAACATTTTGATGCTGAAACATTTGCGTTTTTTCGGGATGTACTACTTGAAAACTATCCTTCCCTTGAATTTCACAATGACTTCATCTGCTGCCAAATATTCAGAAGGGTTGTAAAATTTTGAAAAGTTCGTCTTTATAATTTCAAATAAGTTGTATATTCCACAGTCTGTCATCTGTTCTGTCAACTGTATTCCTATTATTGTCTGTGAAATGTAGAAAGCATAGCACATGCCATCGTTTGTCCATAGAATGGAGTGCGAAGCTGTTCCATTTTCGTTCAGTAGTCCTCCAGTCTGCCTTGAACTGTATGTCCCATCTGTAATGTTAGAGACAAAAATGCAAACATTTCCGCTTCTGTCGCCTCACGTTCGTGAGAAGGTCTGTTGTCAGAATTTTCTAAGAACTGGTGATAGTAGCAATTCATCTCCACAACCAACAAAGTAATAATTTCTGCAAAGAACAGCAGCAGAATGCTAAATGGAGTAGACTTACTTGTTACGTGTGCAGCTTCCCTGCTTTTCCCATTGGGAACCCCAGTAAAGGTGTGAACTACACGCCTTCGAGGTTAAGGGGGCAGTGTCCACAGGCAGGGTTGTGACTGTTGACCTGCCACATTACCAACATCATCCTCATTTCAGAGCTGCTGGTGAAAAAATCTGGTCTTGGAGGCTCTGATATCGAAGACCATTGTGAAGGTGGGCATGGCTCGTTGTCGTCAATGTCCTCAGAAGTATAATATTTCTCCTTGTCGCTGTCTGAATCCATTACGATTTCTCGTATTAGATTCTGAGACAAGCCCCTTTCACACGAAAAATCTCACATTCCAATGATGATAACTTGAGTATTACTGCTGGGTGGAACAGCAAACTCTCAACTGACATAAGTCGCAACTTCTGCAAAACATTTGAGGAAAATGCTCTTTCCCCCTTCCTAACAACCATTACCCAGCTGCTACCCAGCTGCCTGTTACTAAAATAACATAGTTTTATGACCCAACATTCCATTCCACTAACTAAATGCAAAACTGAACTAACTATGCAATATGCTTTCAAGACTTATGACACTTATGCATTCATGGCTAATTAGGGTAACCTAGATAGCTGGCAAAGTGTTTACACACAAGTATGACACAGGAAACCACTCTGCTTCGATTCAGTGTTGAAACATTGTGCAACAAATAGAAAGAGACGGCTTTCAGCGTTGTCAAACGTAGGTCCATATATATACGATGTTAAAATTTCTGGCTTTACTAGGAGCTCCATATATATACGACATTAGAAGGCTAAGGGTTAGTTGAAAACAGGAATATGTAAAAGTTTTGGTTTCTGTTTAAGTGGAAGAATAATGCATTAAGTAACAAATCAGAATTACTGTTAGCAGGTGAAACATGCTGTGGTAAGTAGGTCCCTGGCACCACAGCATGGCGTGTCCTCAGGTTACGGATGGAGGAACAGCCTCCATTGTGGAGGATAGCTGCGGATATATTGAATAAGCAGTCATGGACAGCCAACAAGGGGTCATCCACCAGCTGGGGGGTTGGGCGAGGTGCTAACAACTCCTCACTGTACAAATGTTTCTTGTTATGAAACATTCATACGTAGACTGTATAACTGATATAGGGAGCAAGTCCTTTATTAAGAGTCAGAATTGTACATTTAGAGCATAGGTCAGAACTGTTTAAATTGTTGGTTTGGTTTATGATGGAGGAGAAACTGTAGACCATCAGCACTACAGCTTACAGGAACAGAGAGTTTTATGGCGGGCATAGCAAGCTAACAATTTCGACAGTCATCAGTGTTAAATGTATGGGGTAAGAATTGTTGAAAGAGAGGAAAGACTGACTTTGAAAACCGTAACAGCTTTTAGGACACTTTAAATCATGCGGGGAAGATTTACAATGTTAGGCACGCTTGGACTCTAAAGAAATTAGTGAGACATGTGAAAGAGTTCACACGGGCGACAACAGTGGAAGCCAATGGGGTTAACGTATTCAAAATTCGGACTTTTGGACTTGTTAGGTAGCAGCGAAATTTAACATTTGACAATCGGGTAAAGTAAGAAATTTTAGGAAGGGATGAACTTAAAACTTGCGCATTTTGGGAAAACCTAATGCAAGTAGTCTGGTTTATAACTCAGAAGTGACAAGTCCTACTCGTGCACTAAAGCTAGCAGTGGATACATTTTCAAAGGCGCGTCCATATGCAGCAATCTGTATATGTCAACATAAGGAATTAAAATAAACAACATCAGTAGTGACCAGTGTTAATGATATCACAGCCCAGCCACTTAGACCACTTAGATTCCTTGAGAAAAAGACATGCCTACCGATTGAATAGCTGGGTGGCTTGTAACTGTTACTTTGGTACGACCTAAGCAATAAACAGGGACATGAGATTTGGTACGTGGAATGTTAGGAGCCTGTATAGGGCAGGTCCTCTTACAGCAGTAACCAGGGAATTAGCCAGATATAAATTAGATTTAGTGGGTATGCAGGAGGTTAGGTGGGACAAAGGGGGCGCGGTAAGAGTAGGGGGATATCATTTTTTCTATAGAAAAGGAAACGAAAATCGTCAGTTGGGAACAGGATTTTTTTTGTACACCACAGAATAGTATCAGCAGTTAAGATAGTAGAATTTGTTAGTGATAGCATGTCGTATATACATAGTCTTGCAATAAGTTCTGTTGCAAGGATTTTGTGACCTAGAAGGAAAATGAAACAGAACATCCACTTTTTGAGCCAAACAATTTATTAGCCATAGTTTTAAGTTTTTATTTATAATCAGTCAATCAATAGTCCTATCATTCCGCTGCGGAACATAGAGCATCCACAAGAATCCTCCACCGCACTCTATTTTGGCGTCGCGCTTGATTTCTGCTCAGGTCCTTTTCACTCCTTTAGCTTCTTAAAGCACTGATCTTCGCCACATATTCTTCGGTCTCCCTCTGCCCCATTTGCCTTGTAGGTTCCACTCTAGGGCTTGTCTGGTTATGTCGTCTGTTGGTTTCCACAGTGTATGGCCCAGCCATCCCCACTTGCGTTTCCTGATTTGCAAATCTATTCTTGGCTGTTTCGTGCGCTTCCAGAACTCGTTATTTGTTATCTGGTCCAGCCAGAAAATTCTTAGTATTTTCCACAGACTTTTATTGATAAAGGCTTGCAGTTTATTTGTTAGTTTTTCCAGGTCTCACAGCTGTAGAGTAAAACAGCTTTCACATTCGTGTTGAAGATGCAAAGTTTGGTTTGCGTTGAATATGTTGTTGAGTGCCAGATCTTGTTCAGTGTACTAAATGCTGCTTGGGCCTTTCGTGTGCAGGCCTTGATGTCGGTCTCTTCCCCCTGTGTTGTCAATAATACTACCCAGATATGTAAATTGTTTCAATCTCTCAGTAGTTTCATTATGTATGCAGAGGGGCTCTTTGTTGTTCAGGGCAATACGCATCTCCATAGTCTTCTTTACATTAATTTTTAAACCTGCTTTTGGGGATTTTTTTTCTAATCATTCAAGCATTTTTTGCATTGTTCGTGTAGAGTGAGTTAACAGACATATGTTGTCCGCGTAATCTAGATCCATGAGTTTACCCCATATTCCCCATCTTATACCTTCAGATTCTTTGCATACTTTAGACATCACATAGTCTAGAGTGACATTAAACAACAGGGATGAGAGCGTACATCCCTGTTTTACTCCATTCAACACTGGTATCGGTTTTGATATCAGATGCTTATGTAGAACATTGCATGATGATTGCTTGTAAATAGCTTGTATGATAGAAATTATTTTTTGTGGTACACCTTTTTACTTCAGGGCCTGCCAAATTGCATCCCATGCCAGAGTATCAAAGGCCTATTGGAAATCTATAAAAATCAGTTGAAGGGGGGAACGAAACTCCATTGACTGTTCGACAGTTATTCAAAGTGTGTTAATGTGGTCTGCACATGCTCTATTTGACCTGAAACCGGCTTGTTCTGGTTTCATCTTGTGCTCTAGTTCTTCTTTAAGTCTGTTGTATATAATAGTTGCCAATATCTTTCCTATTATATTTTGTAGAGTTATTCCCCTCCAATTACTGCATTCTGTTAAATCGCCCTTCTTGGGGAGTTTTATAATAAGCCTTTGTTTCCAGTCAATTTATTAGCTATAGTTTTAAGTTTTTATTTATAATAATATAACTCAAAATGGCCGCCCTCTGCCCTGACACAAGCCTTGAGACGCCCCAGCCACTCTGCTATCATGGCACACACCATCTCCAGGGGGATCTCTGCCGCTCCTTTCACACAGTATCTCTTCAGGCTGTCCAGGTTGTTTTGACGCTTTTGGCAAGCCATGCCCTCCAAAACAGCCCACAGTTTATAGTCAAGGGGGTTGAGGTCTGGACTCCCCGAGTGCCAATCCTCGGCACTGATAAAGGCCAGAACATTCCTCCACAGCAACTCCTGAGTCATCTTGGCCTTGTGGGCAGGAGCTGAGTCCTGCTGGAAGACCCATTTCTGACCACTGAAGATAGCTGTGTTAAGAGGTTTCACAACTGCTTGTAGCACATCCTCTTGATACACTTGGGCACCAGTTTTCACACTTTCCTCGCAGAAATGAGGAGCTGTCACCCCCTGATGGGATACCCCCACCAAACTGTGACGTGGGAAGGGTGATGGCCTCCTGCACCCTCAGACCACACCTCAAGGGACGTTTGAGCATGAATGTTGTTGTACTGGTTGTTATACTGCTCCTGGATGGTGAAAATTTTCTCGTGCATGAAGAGGATGTTTTCGTGCCTGTTCTCGGCATGCCACTGGAGGGGACAATTTGCTCTTGTCCTTCGGATCTCCTTCAAAGCGGGAGTAAGGAGATGTCCCTCTGATCGTAGATGCACTCTCATGTGTAGATCGTCCCTGATGAGGCACGACTTTATTGGGTTAATATATTCAGCTTTGGGACATGATCTTCTGTTTCCAGAGCAGATTTTGGCGAATCCACTCCTGTACTGTTTTGATAGCAGCTTCAGCCCTCACACTTTTCAGGTGTCCTGAATGAGCCCTGTCTTCAGCCGTCCAGAGTTCCTTATAATGTTTAATTGCCAGATAGATGAACATTTGTGAAATTTTCAGTGGTTTTAAGAGTTTGAAAATTTGAGAATGGAATTTTCCACAATTGGGAAGGGCAATCACATCCACTTGGTTTTACTTGACACCCCACTCCATGTTGATGCTGTGACAGACAAGAGCAAAGTGTCTTGACACAAGTACCTGAAGGGACAGTAGTCCAAAAACAGCCATCATTACAATCCTCCCACCTCATTGTCTCCAGCTTTGGACAACATAAAGGCGGTAACAGAACTTATGGCAGGACTGTGTAGTTCTGAAAGGTCGCTGGTGTAATGTCATTGTTCTGAATGTGCATGCACCAAGTGAGGAGAAAAGTGATGATTTAAAAGACAGTTTTTGTGAGGAATTAGAGCAGTGTTTGATCATTTTCCTAAGTACCATATGAAAATTCCTTTAGGTGATTTTAATGCAAAAATTGGAGAGAGAATGTTTTCAAAGCACCGATTGGGAATGAGAGTCTACATCAGGATAATAATGATAATGGTGTTAGAATACTAAACTTTGCCACATCAAAAAATCTAGTTAAGAGCATGATGCTCCTGCACTGAAACATTTATAAGTATACCTTGACCTGTCCTGATGGGAAGACTCACAACCAACTTGATCACATATTGATAGATAGGAGATGGCATTCAAGTATACTAGATGCATGAAGTTTCAGGGGAGCTGACTGTGATATGATCACTATCTGGTGGTTGCAAAAGTTAGGGAAAGTTTGGCATTACATAAACAAGCAGCACAGAAGTTTGCTGGGGAAAGATTATATCTCAGGAAGCTAAATGAGCTGGAGGTTAGGAAACAATATCAGATTGAGACTACAAACAGGTTTGCAGCTTTGGAGAACTTACGTTATGGTGAGGACATACACAGGGCTGGGAGAACGAGAATATCAAAACCTCAACTAAAGAGAGTCTAGGTCTGCATGAATTGAAGCAGCATACACCATGGTTTGATGAAGAATGTTTAGGTTTTTTTAGATGAAAGGGAGCAGGCTAAAATGCAGTGGGTACAGGATCCAAGCCAAAGCAATGTAGATAATCTAAACAATGTAAGGCATGAAACTAGCAGACGTTTCAAGAACAAAAGGAAGGATTATCTGAAAGCTAAAATTGAGGAACTTGAAAGTAACAGTAAGATAAAAAATATTAGGGTCTTGTATAGGGGCATCAGTAACTTTAAGAAGGGTTACTAGCCTAGAACTGATATAGTAAAAGATGAGAAGAGTGATTTGATTCCAGACTCCCGCAGTGTTTTGGTTAGATGGAGGAACAGTTTCTCACATCTATTGAATGTGCATGGGGTTATTGATGTTAGGCAGACAGAAATACACAAAGCAGAACCACATAGTACCTGAGCTGAGTGCCTTTGAGGTTGAGTTGGTTACTGCAAAGCTCAAAGTCACAAATCACCAGGTATTGATCAGATCCCAGCAGAATTGATTAAACTTTAAAGGCTAAATGTTATACAGTAGAACCTCGATTTATCGTTTTTCAAGGGGTTGGAGAAAACAAACGATGAATGCGGGAAAACGATTAATCCGGGAAACCACTTTTTTTAACAAAAAAATTCGTACATTGTCTTTTG
>Ga0123355_10003972_pt1 | contig 21415 bp, 18 predicted proteins | sample TergutEmb28metaG_3_FD_89872 | JGI IMG/M metagenome (GOLD analysis project Ga0123355, IMG submission 89872) | Embiratermes neotenicus P1 segment gut microbial communities from Petit-Saut dam, French Guiana - Emb289 P1 | ecosystem: Host-associated > Arthropoda: Insects > Digestive system > Gut ...
ACCGAACGATAGCAAGCATTTCCTGACTTCAATCTGCTCTTAATTTCTTCCGCAATAGAATTTTGATTTGTTAAAGTTGTTCCCAAATATTTAAAATCCTCCACCCTGTCGAAGGTACTATTAGTGTCAGGGTGCGTGCTTACAATTCTTAAAATGTAACTGTGATTGAACAAACATGGTTTTAATCTATTAATTCTTTGTACTTATCACTTTATAAATGTTTCCATTTTATCAGCTTTGTAACTGTAGCATTCATAACAAGAAACCCCCTCTGGATGAAGCACAAACATCGAAACATGTAGGAATGCTAAAAGAAACCGATAAATTTAGTCTTAGTAACTAACCAATTTAATGCACAAATTATTGTTTCATAGTAAGTTTACTATATGTCTCTACATGTTTCGAGCACTATGTGTTCATCATCAGGAGGTCAAAACTGTATTATACAGCATCTGGTATCATCACACCTGCACAAGTTGAGAGAGAGCAAAACATCAAAACAGATAACTGTCAACAGTGTGCATTTGTTGGAGATATAAAGTAAAATCCTATAAACTACACGGTACATACATCAAGATTGAAGTATTAGTTCCTTGTGTAAATAGCTGATCAGTTACACACAAAATTTGTACACGTTCAATCTGTAAAAGACACCCTAAAAGTTTTGCACAGTCGCCGTGTTTGTTAACTGTTGACTTCCAATAATTCATATATAACATATAGGCACGTTTATAACCTGTCTCGGCCCAATGGTTCATTAATTATCACCGACAAGCTCAAGGTTAAAGACAACGTTCACAGGACCGCCATTTTGCACTGTCCAATCTACACAAAAAGCTGCATTGTTTCCAGTGTCTATAATGTGGCACTGATGTGTGAAATTAAATACTGTGACGGTTGGGTCTCATTAAACGGTAAACTGTCCTTACTAAGTCACTAAGAATCCGGTCCACTAAGTTCCGTAAAAACTGGTTAATTGGTTAAAGAGTTCGAATGGGGTGGAAACACACTGTGACGATCTCAAATGCCTACTTGTTTATTTATACGAAGGAAAGTAGGCTAAGAGGAATGTGTTTCCTGTATGCATGAAGACTGACTGGCGTGTAGTCATTACAGCGTACTAACCAACCAACCAGTCAACCAACTAACTAACTAAATGGAGCAGCATCCTTCTCGAAAAGCTTAGATGTTCAGATTGCCAAGAAATTCGCCGAATTTTATGGTCCCTGAAGATTCATCAACACGATCACAATGGCAGGTCACAAGCCCGTATCCTGAGCCTGACCAAACCAGTCCACACCCGCCCAACCAATTTCTTTACGATCCATTCTAATATTATCCCCCACATCTACACCTCGATCTTCAAAGTGGTCTCACTCTCACGTATCTTCAACAAAATTCTTACACCATCCTCCCCCATACATGCCACATGCCCCGTCCATCTCATTCTTCTTGATTCGATCATCCGGATGACACACAGCTTATTTATTTGTAATGTGATGTTTCCGTCCTTCTGGGAATTGACGCTGCGTCATTTGGTGACGGTGACCGACGTTTCGAGACAGTACAGGGATCTCGTCCTCAAGGGTTGAATGTCCAAGAAAACATTTGGACATTCGACCCTTGAAAACGAGACCATCACGCTGTCCTGAAACGTCAGGCACCGACTGCCCACTGACGCCGCGTCATATCTCAGTGCGAAAGAGTAAACACTGGCATATTTGTACTTTATTTCAGAATGTCAGCAACTCAGACTAAGTACCCACAGCGTCAAATGACTGAATGTTAGTAAATAATGAAATGGACAAGATATGAAGGGAAGCGGTCGTGGCCCACTTTAAAACAATGTCCCGTCGTCTCCCCCGAGGGACTGAGGGACAGTCGGTGTCCGCATCGAGACTCGAACCCGTGATTTCCCAAGTATACGTCACAAGCGTTACCACTTGAGTCAACTTGCTCAGTGTCACATACAGCAGTGTTTCTCAACCGCCGGGCCCTGGCATCAATTATACCGGGCCGCGAGAGATTCTCCTGGAATTGATAACTAATTTAAATGTAATGTTATATTTGTCAACATGCCGCACCGTACACATAATTGTACTAATACTCTTTATGATTATGCCATAATTAATTATTAATACTTGTGTTAGTTTAATGTATGAACTTAAAAAAAAATTGGAAAGGTACTGAGGAGTAAATCTGTTGGGACCGGGCCATCGTCTTATGAAAAAAGAATTTACCGGGCCGCGGTCTCACAAAGGTTGAGAAACACTGACATACAGTACATGGCAACACTCGCGTGCCTGTACGGGCATCCAAACACACAAGCAAAATGCGCCTGACAAAGCATTACAGCGAACTAAGCTGATTCATAAGACGCCCAACTATCGCATAATTGCAGTACGTCCACCGAATTTCAAATTCCGCCAGAATCCACCGCAGGACCAGAACATGCATGCCAATGGTCACAGAAGTCCTTAAAATTACAGTATACTCTGTACCATAAGGGCGTACACGGCGCACTTAGTTTTATCAGCATTTACTTCAAGACCTGTTCCCCTTACTAGCAACTCCTAAGCTTCTGCGTTTTCTTTGTAGTATGTATGCTACCGCCCAATATATTAACATCATAAGCATAAACCAGAAGCTGGTGTGTACCATTTAATTTCAAGCCATCCTGGTTTACCTGAACGCTCCTAATGGCACACTCTAAAGCAAAGTTGAAAAGCAATGGCGGTAAGGCATTTTCTTGTTTCAAACCATTCCTAACAGAAAACATGTTAAACAAATGTTTGCCTTAGGTTTCATTCAGACACGCTGTTTATTAGCCTTCCCAGTGTCATGTGAATACGGCACTAAATGAGTATATTATTCAAGACCTCCCTCCAAACTGACTCACTAGCCCTTTTGAAGTCTATAAAGAGCTAAAGCACTGCTTCATTGTATTCCCATTTTTTCTCGAGTATATGACGAAGGAAGAATATATGATCAGTAGTTGACCTGTTGCGTCAAAATCCACAGTCATGATCCCTAATAATTTCCTCTGCATATGGAATTAACCTTGACAGTAGGATGTTGGATGAAATTCTGTAAGTAGTTGGCAAAATTGTATTGCATGCACATTCACAACAATGATATGACACCAGCGACCTCTCAAAACTATGACATCCTATCGCTAACAAAATTTATTCTCTTAACTGCTGATATTATTCTATGTTGTACAAAAACTCCTGTTCCCAATTGATGATTTTCGTTTCCTTCTTCACAGAAAAAAAATATAATCCCCTGCTCTTACCGTGCCCCGTCTGTCCCACCTAACCTCCTGTACACCCACTGAATCTAATTTATACCGCGCTAATTCCCTGGCTACTGCGGTAAGTGACCCTGACCTACACAGGCTCCTTACACTCCATGTACCAAATCTCATGCACCTTTCCCATTGCATAGGTTGCACCAAAGGATCAGTCCAGGCCCGAGGCACACGTATCCGATTCCTAACAAGGACAGTTTTTACGGTGAGGAGTTGTTACCAACTTGCCCAAACCCCCACGCTGAAGGGCCACCCCTTGTCGGCCGTCCGCTACTGCTTCTTCAATATATTCGCAGCCACCCTCCACACTGGAGGCCGTTCCTCCATCCGCAACCTGAGGACGTGCCATGCCGTTGTAACAGGGACCCACATATCAAGGTACTCTGAGCATAAAAATGGAAAATTTATATTCACTCTGCAGCAGGTGTAAGCATGGGTTCATTATCAATACAGACTACACACGCTCCGTTGCACTACTTCCATTCCGGAAATTGTGATTCATTTGTTACCGACAGATGGGTAGGCGAAATGTAAACAAATGTATCACATCACCACCTGATCACAGATTTGCGGATCCCAGTTTTGTAGCTGTAACATTTTCAAGGAAATCAAGTTCCGTCGATTTTCACCAAAATTTCATATTTCAGTTTCCGTTTATGTGGAAGTAATTCATTCTTCCGCTGTATTTGGGCAAATAACGTGTTTTCCATAGCCAATACCGTTACTAGCATCACAAGAAATTTATTTCAATACGTTTCCGAAAATGTTCATAATTTCCGGGAACCACGTCCCTCGTTATCCAATGAGACCATTTAAAGTACGCCGCCAATTAAACTCTACACCCTCAAATAACCTGTTTTCGAAACACGTCTGAATGATCACACTTCACACAATACAGACACTTCTAAATAAAAACCCACAATTCTCTAGTGGCAAAAGAAAGCAGTCAACATTCCACCTTTCTTGCGTAAGAAAACGTGCGTCGATATCCGCGCATCTGATGAAAACGACATCCAAGTACGCTTATCTTTCACACGAATACACCCGTCTTCCGCTAATTACGTCTATACACAAGCTCACACTACCAAAATAAATTTCTCAACAGCTTCGTATTAACAACTAATCAAGTCTTCATATTCTCTTATGACTTTTAAACTAAACCTGAGAACCCCTGTTGTTACGACACAATCTACTTTACAGTACATACACTATATAAATACAGAGTGGCCAGTCATCAAATATTGTGTACGTGTATAATGGAACACTGTTTCGCAGACGACACTAACTTCGAGCCCTAAACTGTACCGGCAGATAAAACACAATGTAACAGTGTTAATAAACATGTCTAGTTCCCAGTTATGGAATGTAGGTTAAATTATAAATCCTTTCACATTACATAGTACACAGCCGGGTGCATGCATTCTTTCTGTGGGGGAGTGGCTGTGCAATGCACAATTCCACCACGCACGCACGTAGTTGGAAGGGCAAAAGCACCGTCTCACTAATACACTGATCCATTTCTATGGACAAACGTAGCAAATCAACCCCTGCTTGCCTGCTATCACAACCTCAAAATACCATGCATTGTGGCAGGAAATGGAAATGTTGACGTCTGACTCCAAAGGACTACGCATCAAGATATATACGTGCCGATTTATCTTATCGCCAATATATAAGGTACGACTTATGTTAGTCGTGGATCTGGAAATAGCATAACAAGGCAATACGTACTTCATATCTGAACTTGACAGAAGGTCATTGCAGTTGGACACGACACATTCTTCATCAATTAGCCTGTGCCAGATCAATCCACATGAAATGAGGAATATGACAAAGCATGTACATTACAGTGTAATTATTACCCAGAAGAAAGTTTTGCTGTGTACATTACCCATCAATTTATTCTGTGCACTGCACTGTCAATATATTATTGATTACAGACGCATGAATATCCTCGTTCAGTATGACGATTTCGTGAAACCAAAACGAACTTTGCTTACCTTCCGATAATTCCAAGTCCAATTCTGCTAATTTGTCCCTCACGTCCTCTGGGAGTTTCGATATGTCAATATTAAATTCAGCCATGGTCAATCCATTCAAAAACACACATAAATTAAACAGATTATCACTCCACACACACACGATACATCAACATCGTTGGCCTATGGCCATCTTGAATTTACGAGGAATGACTTCTGATAGTGTGTTCAGATGTCACTACAAGGCAGTAATGACGCACACTAGTGCTATCGACACAGGCAAGTTCAACCACTATCGACTTTCCAAGTGCATCAGATTGGCTGGCTCCGCAACATCACGCGTATTGTCATGCCCTCTATGGAAATCGACGGTACACTATTACAGTAGTTGGTCTTACAGCTGCTACTCAACCGACATCTATTGTGAACAATATAAATGACTACTCTCTAATCAAGTGTACTAATTGTGCTGATGAAGTTATAGTGTAAATTAACGGTTTCAGTAAATACGAATTGCAATGGCAGATGAATATTCAGCGGCATGTTAAGTGATTCCGGACCCTGTTCAATTCTTGATCCCACTGCACTGACCCAACTCAGCACCGAGGCGATACCTCTTAACTAAAGTGCCTTACATGGTCATTGAACTAAAAAGTGTTTTGGTGCCTGACCCCACGGGAAAGGGGTACTCCTGAAATCTTAGTCAGTGATTATGCTTCGTGGCAAATATATTTAATTAACGGGCACAGGTGAAATTTTATAACACAAGACACTGATTACAATAATCTTTTTGATTCAGTGTAAAAATTCCTAATCTCTTCCGTGAATTATGAATTGGCTTAAATTGCATTGACGAAAATTGTTTTGGGAATAGTTTGTTGGAGCACTGTGTTTTATTGCTGATGGCATATTGTGGGGATTGTTATTCGGATACGATCATAAGAATACCTTACTATATTTTCTGAGGTAACAAAGGTGCGACACGCGAAGTGAAAATTAACCTTAACTAAGTCAAGTATAGCCTCAGAATTATACTTCTTGTTTAACGATTATAAAAATAAGGATAAATGTTCACACCAGAGTGAAGTATTTATTATGACCACGTGCCATCATACGAATACTCAAAATCGTATTGAAGATTAGTGCATATTTCAATCGTCACTTGCCCGTAATTGCAACTTGTAATTAATTGCATATCTGTCGGAACACAGTACGTTTGAAAATTAAGGCAAATTGTGATTACATAATACACAATTACGTAAGAATAATGTCTTATGGCATGTGAGTGTAGTCTCATACACATGTTTTTGGAGGGACGGCACTAAAGTTGATACCAGACCAGACGGCAAGAAAGTTTTTAGGTTACAGCCTGACAGAACAACGAGGGAGCAACTTGGCTTTGGAATGTACACACACACATACACAAGGCTTCTATTGACAGCACTATGCATGTACCTTAATCTGTAATATTACTACCTGAGTATGGTTCATGATGAACCGCAACACTTTACTGAAATGAACAATAAACACAAGTACACCTGACATATTATGACGTGACTACAGATGTGTACTCTCCTGGTCGATTTTTTTTTTAATATAACATGACAGTCTTTTGAAAATACTTACCATTTGTCATATCACGCATTGCGGCTACTTGTTCTGACTGCTTATTTATGGCATCCAAACGTCTGAAATTAACATTATCTTCTTTTCACACGGAACGTCCGGGAAAAAAATTAAAAAATTAACACCTCTTTAGTAACTTCCACCATTCCCGCCACACGCACTGCAATTATCCGTGGCTCTGAAAATGTACTGCAATTATCCGTGTTAGCTTCACAACCACGGATCCTCCCAAGTCGAGCGATGTTGCCGCGCGCTCAGCAACATAGCTAACGCGCGAGCATAATAATGGCAAGTTCCATGTGATAACAGATGTTTTGTTACCTGGCCGTACCCTGACGATATTGTTCATATTCCAGCTTCATATTTATTGAGGGCATGGAAGTGAACTATTCCGTGGACTTCGAGTCAGCGCGGAAATCGTGATCACAGACATCACACGAATTATTTCGATAGGTCAAATGTGGTTTTGAAGTGTTATGCGATTAGAAGATAATCCTCTGCCATTCGATATGCGCGGGAACTCTATAACCTCAAATTCGCAGTTGCGTGTATTGGACTCGTAGCTTTAAAAACCGAGTAAATATTAGCAGTTGACAATGGATTTACTGAAAGATCCTTCATTTAGACTGAAATATCAAAAATCGAAGTTGAAGGTTAAGCTCTGGGAAAGTGAATTTAGGAAAACACATGGACGAAATCCTTCAAAGGTAACTACATGGTTATTCATTTCGCCTCATATTGTGTGCACAAAGTTGTAGTTTTCTTCTTCTTTTCACGTATTTAAAATAGTCGAGGTCAGGTTATCGTGATGTATAGCTCACACTTTCTTGTTCACAGAAAATACCATCACACTGATGGTATTTTATATAAATCATCACATACCTTCTGTTTTTTTAATGAATCGCTGTGTGATTAAGAAAAGACGAACATGCTTCAAAGTGTCTCGTGAATTTAATATGCATGTATATATTCTTGTATACGAACGGAGAAATTAGTTTGGGATTTGTGTGAATTATTTACTTGGTAAAAAAACATATTTTTAAGGTATGTATTACTGCAGTGTAATGCAGTGTATTCCATAGCAGCAGTCCTACCATTTATACTGGTGAAGCCATGTGCAAAACGCATGTCAGCATAGTTTATATCTGTAAATGTTACAAGACATGTAAAACAACTTCTGCACAACAAAGCCAACTAGACAATCCAAAAACTACAGCCAGACTAAGAACTGCACGGTTAGAGCTGTACCAGATCACTGCAGTGGAGCTTAACTCTAACAACATTGGATCTTCAGTATTTCAAGTTATCTCTAGAGCTGAAGTTTGTGTTTAATTTCAATTTTTTAATATGAAATAGTATGCTGTTTCTTGGTTTTTTATTCACAGGAAATGTTGCTATATGAATGTTTTTTAAAGTTGTCACTGTGAGTTATGGGCTTACTTTCTTCCAGCATTCCTTAGTGTGTATTAATGTAAAAGTTCTTTATTTCAGGTCGATATTCGTACTGCTTCTCAGAAAGTGAGAGAGGCGTACAAATCATACTACCAACTAAAAACACTGGTACTTCAAGACTCCTTAATGGACATCACCTTTTCAGATGATAGAGAAAACAGTATATCTTTAGATACATCACAAGTTGAATTCTCTGCCACACCAGTTGAGGCTGACAAAGTTCTAAGTCAAAGTGATGGAAGTGGACAGCAAAGGGTTGTATTAGCAGATATTCAAAATGACAAAGATATTGATAATGGTGCATGTGAAAGTGAAAAGCAGGTGTCAAATGTGGAAGGATGTGGCAGAGATATACAGCAAAAACAGAGTTCTGAAGATCTGAAAGTTGTATGGGGTTCACATTTAAATATCAACACACATAAAATATTAGACTCTAGAACAAAGACACTTAATAAGCGCTCTAGCTCTTTTCACTTCTCTGAGAAACTCTTTGTGGGATCAAAATTTAGCAAAAAGAATCCAAGGAAATCACGTTCATTTTCACGCCATAACAAATCAATTGAAAATGATGGTTTTCCAGTTTCTGCAGTTTTTGAGGTTAAAACAATTTCTTCAGAGCATCTGCCACATGACTGTCAAGAAAATTTTGATTTACAACCTTCCAGTAATGATAGAAGTTTTGCTGACTTCCCCAGAAGCCCAAATTCAGAACTCCCTTTCAAGGGTCTGCTGGAAGGAAAGATGAAAGTTGTTACCAACTCTACTCCTATAACAAACCAAGCTGTCAGTGCTATCCACAGAGCTGTATTGACAGCCGAGTCGTGCGAACAGAAATGGACCCCATCAAGGATAGTTGATAAGGGCTGGCTGGATAGATGTACAAAATCAAGTAGTTTAGAATATCATAGAGTGCCAATGAATGATTCAGGTATTGAATCAATGGAGGGAAGCACAGTTACTGATCAGTGTTCAAGTACAGAACACAAACCAAAACTTTTAGAGTCTGACTGTGATAATGTGCCAAAACTGGTTTGTACCAAGTCTGAAGAAAATTTGCCTCCTCCAGATGTTAGTGGAAATGAAACTACAATGACATTGGTGCTAACCTCTGATGACAGTGATGCGGATGTTATTTGTAATAGTGAGGAATCTGAGAATGAAGGTCAAACAGTAAAGATGAAGAGAATAACTTGTGGCAAGAGAAGAGCACATTACAGTGTTGCGGATGCTATTTGTGACAGTGAGGAATCTGAGAATGAAGGTCAAACAGAAAGGATGAGGAGAATAACTTGTGACAAGAGAAGAGCACTTTGTTCCAGTGATGTGGTTTTACCTGAGCCTTCAGCCAAAAAGCAAAAGTTATGCCCACAGGATGAACCCAAATTAGTGGCATCAAATGAGAAACTGATAGAAATTCCATCTGCTATAGATATTGACAAAATAGCTGATGCTATTGTATCAGTTGAAAAAGATGCTAAAATGAAAAAAAGTGCTGTATCAGTCAAGTTAACCAAGAGAGAAGTACTGAAGAGAAAGGTGTGTACAGGCGAAGCAAATGATAATTTCGTCCGTATCAATATAAAGAAGAAAGTTTATGTACGAGGGAAGAAGACTAATAATTACTCAAAGTACAAAAAAGCTGAATGGAAGAAGAAAAAGAAGATGGCTTGCTCAGAAGTTGATGATAAAGCTGACAGCACTGGGATGCTGAAATGCTTTAAATGTGGTGATGTGGGACATTTTGCCCGCAACTGTCTGAGTGTTAAAGGTCAGTAATTTAGTTAAAATTTGTGGACAACAATTACTTATTGTTCATTATAAAATATTAGTTTTTGTCAGGGTGTCAGTTTTGTTCATGGCTGCAGTTTGGCTCTGTTGTTTACAGTATTTGTGGTGGTAAATATTGTAAGCTAGTAACAAATCACGGACCAGATTGTTATAGTCTTAACACTATAGACTTGTATTTGGGAGACGACAGGTTTGATTCTGGCCCAGGACACATGCAGTCCTTGCCAGTTTTTGTACTTTCCGTCCAGTTCTTCAGCAACTACGAGGATACTTCCTCAGTTGCACCATGATCACTTGCTCCCAAACTTTCACCAGTCATCCCAGTCGACAAACACAGTCTGAGATACAGCAGTGTAAAGTAAAAAGTAAATATAAGAAATTGTAGGTTAAACTATACAATAGGTTGAGAGAGACATGTTTGAGAGCAGATACTGTCAGTTTGTTTGGACCATTCACACAAAGTCAAAGCATCACATTAATACAAGAAATGTAGGGTAGCTTCTTTCCCACAAAATTTTATAGTCCAGTGATAAAACCAGCCATCAAGTGTCAGTGGGTGTCATACATATGTGTGCTTTTTTAAACTCCTGATAGTAGAAGGATTTAGCTATGTGAAATAATGCCCTACCCATTAAGCCGATAATGGTTGGTCAGTATGTCCCTGCTCTATGGAACCCAAAGGTTCATTACCATGTTAACTGTGTTCAGTCCCAAGCCAGGTGAATATGTCCTATCCTTACATTCTGTTTCTTTAATAGATCTCTTTTTGTATCCTTCCATCCGTGTTTAGTTCCCCCAGATGATTTCTACCATTCAGCTTTTTGTACCTGAAGTGTGCAAGTTGCATTCCCTACTTATTTAATTCTTGTTCTTATAACTGTATGACATTCAGCAAAGAGTACAAATTATTGAATTCCTCACTATACAGTTTTCATCATCTTCTAGGTAATTTCTTGCTTTCCAAGTCCAGATATTCTTTTTAGCACCTGTAATCAATGTGTGATCTTCCTTGAAAGTTAGATAGCAAGGTTCACATGTGAAGAGCTTGAATTGTGTGTAATATGTCTCTGTGACAGAGCTTCACTGTGAAGCAGTAATTATAATCCCCACCCACCACTGAAAATAAAACTCTTGAGCATTATAAGGAAGTATTTTTTTCAAGATTAATTGTAGAATTGACACTTGTTTATTACAGTAGTCTAGTTGTTTTCATAATGTGTAATATATATACAAGGGCAATTCAAAAATCAACCTCCGATTGGCTGGTTAAAAAAATACAAAATAAAGAACAAAACGTTACTATGTGGAACAGTTACATACATAACTGCATTATTTCTCCACATAGTTGCCATCCACACGTAGGCACTTGTACCGTGACACTAGTTTTTGTAGTCCTTATCAAAGAACGGTGCCACCAAGTTATGCAGCCAGATGTTGACTCCATCCATGAGCTCTTCGTTGGTGTGGAAGCACTGGGTAGCCGACCAGACCTTCATCTTGGTGAAGAGATGGTAATTGCTTGGCGCCAGGTCTGGACTGTAAGGAGGGTGGTCGAAAATCTCCCAGTTGAAGAGCTTGATTAAAGCATTTGTGCGAGCCACGGTGTGGGGCCGCACGTTGTGCGGGAGAATGACGCCTTTAGTGAGCATCCGGCGCCGTTTTTTTTGGATCAACTTCTGAAGCTTATTTAGCGTTTCACAATAAACCTCTGACGTTATTGTGGTCCCTGGTGCCATGAATTCTGTCAACAAAATTCCCTTATGGTCCCAAAATACGTACCTCACAGCTGGCGGGAGCAGCGATGATAGTGTCCATGTTTCATCAATAAATTCTCCTACACTACGTAGCAAAAATATATGAGGTTAGGCGTTCAGCGATAACAAATGTTACTTGTTACTACTGAGCGTACGCTTTGGCACTATGACAACGCATTTCTTTTTACCAACCAATCGGAGGTTAATTTTGGAATTGCCCATGTAGATTCCTTTTATTGATTTATAAAATTCCCCTTGTCAGAAATCTCACTAATGTTTCTGTCTGTGGTGTTTTCTTTCGACAGGAGACAAGCTGTTACCTCAGGATGAGGCAGAAGAGGATGACAGCCCATATCCAACCCTGGAGGAGGTTGAAACAATGGCTTCTGAACCAATATATGCAAGGAGAAAAAAAGTGACAGCATCATATTTTTTGGCATCTCAACATGGAAATGACCAGAATACAGAAACATGTTACAGCTTAGACTCACTCCCAACCAATGTTATAAAGCCTCTATATGAGCTGAAAGAAGATGGAACAGTAATTGGTGAGTCCCACCTAGTACTGTTGTCAATGGCAAAGGTTGTCATTGCCTGTTGACCGAGACTGGGAAGATGACTGCAGTTTCCTCCTCCTCTGTATAAACCTGTTATGGCTGGGAAATTTATAGTTTGTCTAGTCATCTATTTAGAATTATTACGAAGGCATTCTGACTCTACTGTCCATCATCTGATAAAATACAGTATTCTAAAAACTTTATGTTTAAGGAACTGGCTTTGTCTGTTTTCTCGGGGATAAAAGGGAGAAAACTTCCTCTGGTAGGCCCATTAGATGAAGCTATAGTGTCCAGGGTGTGAACCTCCATCTAGTGTCAAGGTTAAGAATGAGTGGAACCATACTTTCACTCTCCCTCTATGCCTTCACGGCATTGAGAGGGACAGCTATCACTTCATCTTTTCCTTTATCTTAATTCTAATTCCTGGTCACTTTATTGTGCTTTATCACACCCTAAGGGCATGCAAGTTTCTCCTTGTCTTGTAGAGAGGAGTCACATGAGATGTTATAGAAGGTGATCTTCCACTTTTTTGGTGTGATTATCAGTAATCAAGAGAAAAGTATACAACAGAACCTGAGCCATCCCAAACACCTGTGTAATTGTATTCTTTAATTAGTCTAGTTTCTGCATTCTTGATGTTTTCTAATTGGCATTTAGACTGGATTCCTGCAAACTAATTCTCTCATCTACTCCATATTATTGATTAACATATTTGACTCATTAGTACATTGTTTACTACTTACTGCTGTGTCAGTACAGTTCACTGTTTGGTATACTATGTGTGTTTGATTTCAAGATACTCCACCTGAAGTATATGAAACATTGGAGCGGTTTGGCCACACTGGATTCCGGCCAGGTCAGGAGGAAGCTGTGATGCGCATCCTGTCGGGGATGTCAACTCTTGTTACACTGTCCACTGGTGCAGGCAAGAGTCTCTGCTATCAGCTTCCCGCATACTTATTTGCTCAGCACTACAGATGTATAACACTAGTTATATCTCCCCTTGTTTCGCTTATGGAAGATCAGGTATGTCTAGCTCTTCAATAGATTTCAATAAGCACATAAACTTACACTGCCTGTATAGAGAAATTTCATTCTAATATGTGCATGGTAATGTTCTGTATTTACCTGAATGTGAGGAGAATTTTTTCCTAAATCATCATCTTAAAATGGAAGAGGCAGGGGCAGGTGCTTTATAATTGTGCACAAAATTAGACCTGTACTGTATAGATATTTATCTGAAAATTCGGAGTTTGTGAAAGGGTTGTCATATTATCTGGGCAAATAAAGGATGTTGGACATAAGTAAATCTTTTTCAACACAAATTACCTTAAGAAGTGCACTCTTTTAATTCATTGTCCTAGACTATTATGCAATTTTGGCACTAGAAAATACAGTAGGTTTTGCATACATGTAATTGGATGATGATAATGTTTGTAGATCCATATAATATTTAATGTGTAAGTAGTTAGAATTGAGTTGTTTAATGCAAAAGTGACTGATGTAAATTTTTTAAAAACTTTTTCTCCTCTAGGTAACTGGAGTTGCGCCTTGTCTTCAGGTTGCTTGCTTGCACACTAACCAGTCTCAACTACAACGTCAGAAGGTGGCAGATTTGGCGAAGTCTGGAAAATTAAATATCCTGTTGGTTTCTCCAGAAGCAGTCATATCTGGAGACAGAGCCACAGGATTTGGCAGTATATTGAAAGAACTTCCTGAAATTGCATTTGCTTGTATTGATGAGGCACACTGCGTTTCACAGTGGTCACACAATTTCCGTCCTTCCTACCTTATGATATGCAAGGCTAGTATTTCTTCTCCAAGTTGACTTAAATTGTGAAGTTAGTTAACACCCTAAATTACTAACAAACCAACCAACCATTCCCACGGAGCAGAGTCATTTTTGCGAAACTAATAGTTTTTTAACTGGTCAAGAATTTCTCCAAATTTTAGAGAAAATCAGAAGGTTCTTTACTGTGGTCACAAAAGCCCACCTCTTGTCCCTCTTCTGAGACAGATCAAAGTTGTGCACAGTAGCAGGGGCTCTGTGCACAACTTTGCTTATCCAACAGTATGAGAAGCACCTAAACACATCCACTAAGCAACATAAACACAGCCTGTTTTATTATGTTTTAACAATAATATAAACTCATAATACAATTTTGATGTTTTGTGACCATGGGATTCTTCCTAGAGAACTGAGTGTAACAATGAATGGTTTTATCATATATATTTGTACCATGATTGTATACTAATAGTATTCTTGTTATAAGACACCCTGATGATGGTCACAGAGGTGACTAAAACGTGTTGGTGAAGAATAATAATTTGAGATTGAACGTATTTATAAATGTGCATTTGTTGATTTATCATATAAGTAAACAACAATGACAGCCCAAGTTTCAAACCCACATAAAACAACAGGCAAAACTGTAGTTCTATGTATTATACTTTATGTGTTTTTAGGTAGTTAATACCCTTCCTTTCTGTTTCAAATGAAGGAAGTCTTAAATCATTGATGTACACCATGCTATAAATACACAAATTAATCAAGTGGTAAAGAGGGAGTCCTAGGAATAGTTTTGGTGGGCAGGGATCTCAAAGAAATGGTACTGGTATGTAAAGACAACTGGATTCATCTAGCTCAACATAAGGGTCACTGAACACATTAATAAACCTTTGGAATCTCTACAAGCCTTGCCAAGCTGAATGACTATGAGCTTCTCAACGCCTCTGCTCCAAGAAGTTAATTGATTTTTAAGGGAATATTATTCTGTCTTCATATGATCTTATAATTATTTTGAGTATTTTGTATTCTGTGTGGTTCAGGTGCTACAAGAGAAACTAGGGGTGAAGACAGTGCTTGGTCTGACTGCGACAGCCACAAAGGCAACTTGTGCCAGCATTGTGACACATCTCAGTGTTCCAGATGGGGAGCAGGGTGTAATCAAAGATATGCCATTGCCTGAGAACTTGATTCTGTCGGTATCTTGTGATGAGTTCAGGGATCAGGCATTAGTCTTGCTACTGCAAGGGAAGAGGTTTAAGTCTTGCCAGTCTATCATTATTTATTGCACACGACGTGAGGAATGTGAGAGGCTTGCTCGTCTCATCAGAACCTGTCTTCAGGTATGAAGAAACTTTGTATATTACAGCAGAACCACTGTAATATATTGTATTCTGATCATGGGAATTTGTGGGATTCCTGTGCGTGTGTACACACACACACACACATGCATTTGGGCACTGAAAGCTATTTCAGCATAACTGCATCTTATTGGCACAACATATTCTTTTATCTTTGAATAACAACCATACCTACTGGCTTATATATTCCTTCAGTGTGCATTATGGCAATGAATAGAGACAAGTGTACGCATGATTTTCTTGATCATGAAAGTGATATTTTGAACAAATTATGTGCTGACTGTGTATCTGCTTGTGGTGACAGTTTTACTCTTAGTTCAATTGTTAGTGATGTTCTTACCAACATGAGAATTCCTGTACATCTAGTCAGTTCCAAAAATGATTCTAAAAGTTATCATACTAAAGACAAAACAAATCAGGCTTCTCTCCAAATTTAAATTTATTTGTAGTATATCTGGTATGACTAGTTTCATTTGGCCCCAGATGTGTGCGTGAGCATACTTACGATAGATCTTTAAGAGTTATCTCTCTGAATACTGTGCAAAGGAACACACCAGTATTATGTGCAGGCATCATAATCAGAAAATGAAATTCTGTTAATGGACTGACATCATATGAATGTTAAATGACAAAGAAAGATTACTGTTGTACATCGTCAGCTATTGGCTGCATAAAAGAATTGTTTTTGAAGGTAGCACATTCTCCAAAGGTACTAGACACCCTTACAAACATCCTTGCAAGTTTCTAGTTGATGAAAATGAGTGGAGACATTTATTTTCTAGATGATTGCATAATGTCTGTAATGCCTGGGAACTGAGTGTAACATTTGTTATTCATGTCAGTACATAGTATGTTGAGACATTTGTTCCAGGACTAGGTGCTACAATGAATAGAGGGAGTTCAATACAAGCTGTATAAGATTTCACAGACATGCAATCCATGATTTATGTATTAATCCCATTATTACATACCACCAGGAGAGTTAATCGAAAATGCAAGGGAATATTAGAAAGTGTACAGCCATTTCTTTAGTTTCTGGCAGTAATGGGATTTTTCTGTTTGTCAGCTTATCCAACCAGTTCCAAAACCTGCCTTGCCTCCTTTTTAGTAGTTACAGCGATAATTATCACCAGGGGTAAAACAGCCAGAATGTGAAGCTACACCCCTATCTCCTGCTGTGGTCTAGATTGTGCAGAGCTTTACTCTCAGTTTCCTTTCTGTACATTCAAGGCATAATGCTTTGGTATAGGGACAAATTTTATATGTATGCTTTACATCCACTTTGCAGGATCATAAAAGGCCTGAGGACAACAAAATGGGCCGCAGGTTGTCGTGGAATGCTGAACCGTACCATGCAGGTCTCAGTGCCACTCGAAGAAAGCAAGTCCAAAAAGCCTTCATGTCTGGTAAGTCTGACATTGAAATTCAAATTCAGAACGAAATATGTACATAATACATGTAGAGTCCTGTTATTGTCATTGTTTTGTCTGAGCATTGTGAGGTAATTGTGGAATGAATGTATATATATTGAATGTCAAGGGAAAGAGACATTTGTGCTAATTCCCATGACCATGAAGAACAAATCATTATGTATTGCCATTCATCTTTAATGGCCTGTTGAATAACTGAAGTTACCTAGCATTGTTCCAAGAATGGTTTATGCCTCATCCAGAGTGTGGACAAGCAGGAAGGATGGTTCCAAGCATGTGGGGCACCTGCCTATTTTTGCACTACCTATTACAGAGTAATGGAAAGAGATATTCCCTATCAGCTTATTTACCAAGTTAAAATTGACATACTTGCTGCTGTCAACCACAGCAAATTTTATTCATCTTGTCAATACATGCTGCCTGTTTCTGTCATTCTGACTATCCTCAGGGATTTACCATAAATACATGATTTTAAAACTCAAAATAAAATGCACTGGCAATCACATACTGTCTGTAGTTGCCAGTCACATGGACAACACCATAACAGGAAAATGGGAGTAATCATAAACCGATTTTAAAAATTTATTACGTACCAAGAATATGCAAATATAAATATAAATAGCATGGATAAACAGACTTACAATCTTAAAAGTAGACTCCAAACCTAATACACAAAGACGCATAACATCCCTTTATTGATTTTAAAAAGAATTTACAATTGGCCACAAGTATGTCAGGCAACAAAGTACTCGAGTTAAAATAAGGATTTTAACATCTTTGAGATACAACAGGAGAACATACAGTAAAGAAACCACATGTGAGAAATACAAAATGTGTGTGTTCTAATTGCTACATAAAGATTATTATGACCTGTACAGTTTATGCAGTCTCACAGATTTAAAATATATGTGCATTTTATTTTGAGTTTTGAAGTCATTTATTTAAATGCCTAAGGATGGTCAGTATGACTGGAACATGTAGCATATAGTGAAAAAACAAATAAAATTTGTGGTTGATGGCAGCATGAATGTCAATTTTAATGTACTAATATACTACAACAGGATGAATTATACAAGAAAAAAATTCGACAAGCTTGGCACCTTACCAGCACCATTGTAGTGGGCAACATGAAGTCTTGATGGACAACACATTAAGTTACATAACAAAAAAAAGTGTCACAACAACACAGTATAATATTCCAGAAGAACTGAACCCTCATAACCTTCCCTGTGTATGTGTTCACTTCATACACTTTGTTCAAAAACTTCTTAGAAATCTTCGCGACTAGGAAGTCTTCTCAACCTTAAAAATATGTTCTTTGTTGATTGTCTCCACAAGTAATCAGATTCCAGTACTGATAATTCTTGGAAATGTTGCATATAATGAGATAAATGTGTTGTTATCTGCAAGTTGTTTAAGTCATTGCATTCTCGGTATTTTATTTTTGTAGGGCAGCTTCGCATTGTTGTGGCTACAGTGGCATTCGGAATGGGAATAAATAAGTCAGACATACGAGCTGTGATCCATTACAACATGCCCCGCAACTTTGAGAGCTATGTACAAGAGGTTGGTCGTGCTGGACGTGATGGCCTGCCGGCACACTGTCATCTGTTTCTTGGCTCTGATGGCAAAGATTTAAATGAACTTTGCCGTCACATCTATGCCAACTCCGTCGATCATCATGTAATTCGCAAACTCTTGCAGCGAGTCTTTGTTCCTTGCAAATGTCTACGGATGTCACAGCTGTTTGAAGGTGTGGACTTCAGTGAGAATATAGAAGGGGAGGAGTCAACTGTAGAAGTAAGCAGCAACACAGAGGAAGCCTTGAATGAAGTAGAAGATAGTAGAAAAAAGAGAGATCCTGTTAAGAACCAAGTTCATTGCCCTGGTCATGAGGTGGCTTTTTCAGTAGATGAGACAGTGAATGCACTGGATTTGCCACAAGAGAATATATCTACAATGCTTTGTTACCTGGAGCTCCATCACAAGCAGTGGATAAAGGTCATGCCCCCAGTGTATACCATGTGCAGAATATTGAGCTACAAAGGACCGAGAGCTCTAAAGGCAGCTGCCAGACTTGTAAGTACAGTAGAATGACAACTGACTTCCTAACTCTTTGATAACAGTACCCAAACCTTCAACATCACTGATGTCAAAACTGACCACTGAACATACTCCTCAGCAAGTTCCGTTATCTTGCCACTGTTAGACCCATTTACCTCATTCCTGTATGACATATTCTCCCATTTCCTTCTCGGTCTTCCAAGTGGTTATGACATCTCATTCCTACACACACATGCATGCTCTTTCTGAATGATTTTGACCCACTGTAACCTCCTTCACTTTACCATCAGAATAGTATTAGGTTACCTTTTTTTTTTAGAGTTATCCCAGTACACCTTGAGAGTTGTATTCATGTACATTACATTCTGCTCTTTAAACAGAGCCCTCCTCTGGCAATGGCCATTGTACTTGATCAGAAGCATGGAGTATCACATGAAGGCAGCAGTAAGATAGAGTTCCCTGTGGTGCATATTGCTTCGGCCATTGGTTGGGATAGCGGTACTGCTAAGCAGCATCTCAAGACTCTTGAATGGACCAAAGGTAAGATAATTACAAAGCTGGAATTCCAAATGACCCTTACCTTGCTTTGAGTACAGTGAAGTCCCTTATCAGAGATTAAGCACCTGCAGGACCATGTGATGGCTGCTTGAACTTGCCCCATGCTGGGGATGGATGAACATGGACATATGGTCAGATGGTGATTATGTGAGGAAAAATCAAAGTATGCTGGAATTATATTTGCACTTTTCCTGGAAAGTGATAAAATATGCTGTAAATTACAATAAATTCAAAAATTGTAAGTTTAGTACTTGTGTGGATGTAAACTATGAGAGCAGGAATCATCTTTTACTAGGGTAAAGTTGGTACCATAAGAGAAGGACTTGCTTTTGCAGTTATTTCTGTGTAGTTCTTACCAAACATAGAGTACAGCGTTAAGTTGTTATGGTTTGTATGCATGCTGTCCTGTTTTGTCTACACCTGCCAACACCATGAAAATTTAGGCAATGTTTATGGAAGGTCCTTGTTTTGATTACAGTGAATGACAAGTGGCGTCGCACGGGAATCACAGTGGAGTTTTATCAGTTAGGTTTCCGTGCATTTGCACCAGGTAACCTTTCTCCATCAGAACTAGATGAGGCATTGGATACACTACATGGAAACGTAAAGAATCTGGAGAAGTGTTCATTACAACAGCTGAAAACTGTGTTTGAAGTGCTCACCAGGTTAGGACACTTCGTAATTTTTGGATGTTTATGAGAAATAACAAAATATTTTGGGAAGAACTAATGAAATATGTTGATACTATCCTTAAAATGCTTTATTATATGTGTTGGAATTATAAAGAACTGCATAGACAATTGTTGAAGTGTTTTGACACAGGTAATCTTTATTTCCCACCTCATAAGACACATTTTTTTACCCCCTCCCCTGAAAAAATTTCTCCTACAATTGCCCTGCATCTTAACCTCACATGTAAATAGGCTGTTGAATCTGCCAAAATGCCTTGCAAATTATAGGGTCTCATCACTTATAGCACCTTATGATATGGGAAATCTGGTATGTATAAATTTGCAATATTCTGTCCTCCCAAATCAACTTGAGAAGCAATGCCATCAGACATTTTAAGGTACTGCTGCAAACTCCTGTTGGTATGCATCTCATGACTTCAGTGGTTGAAACTGTATGACCTAGAAGGTACTCTAGTGTTGGAAACAAGAAGTCATGGTGTCAGATCTAGACTTGATGGAATAGCTGTGCTGTGTTCTGCAGATGACTGTTGACTTCGACATGTATGCAGAGTGTGCCATGATGTTTTACAGTCTGCCTTTCTTTCACTTGTCATTTTCTGGATTGATGCATATTATTGTCACTGTTCTGTAATGTTGTGTTAATTTTCAACTGTAATTGGAGCCAAACGAACATTCTCTGAAAGGGAGAAAAGCTGGTTTTCTTTCTTTCTTTCCAGTATTTTCTACCTTTTTAACTTTTACAGTGGGTCCAGCTCTTGTTACCTATCATGATGTTGGACACAAGGCAAGAATCATTATTTTCAAATTGCGGGCATTCTCTACTCCTCTGCAACACCAGTTTATCTTCACGTACCATTTCCTTCCCCATTTTAAGGCATTTATGTCTGAATGTGTACGTACTTAAAATCTGCATTATGTGGTTATGGATATAGTTATAAATTATTCCTTTTTGGGTAATTCCCCGGCGTCTGAGTTCTAATTGCCGACGTTTCGGAACTCACTATCGGTTCCATCTTCATAGGCAGGTGCCTATGAAGATGGAACCGATAGTGAGTTCC
>Ga0123355_10003973_pt1 | contig 21407 bp, 14 predicted proteins | sample TergutEmb28metaG_3_FD_89872 | JGI IMG/M metagenome (GOLD analysis project Ga0123355, IMG submission 89872) | Embiratermes neotenicus P1 segment gut microbial communities from Petit-Saut dam, French Guiana - Emb289 P1 | ecosystem: Host-associated > Arthropoda: Insects > Digestive system > Gut ...
ATTGCGATTTTGCCACCATTCCACTATTTTAAAGCGCACTGCTAGGGATGGGCTTTCTTCTTCAAGGTGCATCAGCAGACGGAAGCCTTCTTCTGTAAGGGTGTCGTACAACTGTGTGCGCCCGTCTTCCGTGGACGCCATATCTACATAACACAGCGGCGGAAACATTAGGCACCACCAATTGCTGCCCCGACCTTCGCCTATTACCAACTGCACGGCTTCATAGTTGCCCGGCGGGAAAGACATGCCGCCATAAACCCGAGTGGGGAAAAACACATTGGAAATGTCGGCACTTACGGGATAGTCAAGGCCTGTGCGCTTGATTATATCCTGTGCAACGGCTTGCATGTATGGCAGTTTTTCCGTGAGTAATGCGCGGGTTTTTTCTATATCGTGTGAAATGGATAGCGTTTCTTCAAATTCCGAAAGCACGGCCAGGCGCACCCGTTCTTTTAGGTTTTGGTCTGCCACAGAATCGCTGTTGGCCAGCACGTGGAAGCGGATCACGTTGCTTGCGATATCTCGCTGTGTGGTGGCAGAGTATACATAAGTGTATGCAGCAACACTAAGCGCAAGAATCACCCCCGCAAATAATGATACGGCTATTATGTTGCCTTCTTTTATCAAAATGGTGCGGATTTTGTTTGGCATGGCTGGCTCCCCTTTTTGTTGGATATGGAGAGTGTTGCCATTGGAGTTGATATGTATACCTACACTGAAAAACCCAACTGGATAGCATTGCCAACCAGTTGGGTTTTTCATCGAAACAAATTTCCCAAAAAATTTGTCATTTGCCGCAGTCACTGACCCATGTTATAATTTCCACATTATTGAAGGAGGGGATATTTATGGCACCACAAGAATCAGCTGCCAGCAACAACAGCTTTGAGATGGTACTCCATTCCGCCATGAAACTGCCTGGAATAAATATTAACAGAGCCGCTTTTTTGCGGAAAGAACTATCAAAATGTTTTGACAGTGATGTAGTAGAGATGGCCATAAAAACAAACCCCGCTCAAGCCGGAATAAAGGTAGAAGAACTTGAAAAAATAGCAAAGGCGTGCATCAATTATGAAACGGGCAAAGTAACGGCTTTATCTGCCGCTGCGGGGATTCCGGGAGGGCTGGCAATGGCGGCAGCCCTTCCCGCGGACATTACCCAGCTTTTTGGGCATGTTATTAGGATTTTGCAAAAACTTGTTTACCTCTATGGTTGGCAGGAAATGTTCCGCAATGAGGATGATGGCCTTGATGACGCGACATCCAACCAGCTTACATTGTTCATAGGGGTGATGTTTGGAGTTAATGCCGCCAACGTTACAATAAGCAGAATCGCTCTTCTGGCGGCTGCGCAGGTGGAAAAAACGTTGATTCGGCAGGCATTGACCAAAGGAACTATATACCCCATTGTGAAACGCATAGCTGCTGCAATCGGAATAAAAATGACCAAGAAAGTGCTGGCCAAAGGCGTGGGGAAAATCATTCCTATTGTCGGAGCAATTGCCTCGGGAGGGGTTACATTTTTCATCTTCAAGCCTATGGCAAAACGTCTTCAAAAGCACCTGGTATCTTTGCCTACTGCAAGTGTTGATTTCTATGTAAATTCACAGGGGAAAATTGGCGAAAATGTCATTGATATTGATTTTTCTGATATCAACACAGAGGATGTAGACGTGGAACACTAACTTGCCCTATAAAAAACGAGTAAGCGTCAAAAAATCTTGTGAGTTTATTTGTCCACATACAGGTGGCCAAACCAAAACCATGCAGAAAATAAAAACTGGACAAAACCCGATGATTACTGGGCTTTGTCCAATTACAGAAAACATTTTTTGCGGTTAACAGGACTTGAACCTGCAAGAGAAAAATTCTCACTAGAACCTGAATCTAGCGCGTCTGCCAATTCCGCCATAACCGCTTGGAACAGAGTATATTGTATTATAGGGCGTTGCGGGTGTCAAGGTTTGCAACACGGAGTAAAGAAAGCATAAACAGCATCGGTAGTGGCTACACGTCCCAGTTGAATTTTTCGGCGAAAGAAATCCGAAGGATTACTCCAATGCCGACACCTGAGTCGTCAACCTCAGCAACACGTTGCGGTAGAACACATACATTTCTGCGCCATTAGGCCATTTGTGCATGTCTTGGTCCAGTTGGTTTTTGCGAATGGCTATTTTGCCTTGCCATTTTTTTAGGTTCAACAGTATTCTATCATCCGTCCAGGTTTCGTGGGTGGATTTTTTCTTTAGGGTTTCTTGTTGGCCGGGACTTAGGTTTTTGTAGGTTTGGAACATTGCAAATTCCGGGTAATCCGCTTGGTCTATTAGGTTTACGAAGGATGGCCAGGGGTCTTCTTCCAACTCTTTTTCGTAGATGAAATGAGTACCGCGCTTTACTATGGCTTCGAATACCAAGGCTTTCATGAAGTCGTCTACCGTAGCTTTTTCTTTGTCGTTTTCCACCAGCAGGGTTTGCAGCTGTTGCAAGAGGGATTCCAGTGCAGCATATTTAGCGTTTTCGACTTTTACCAAAGTTATTAGCCTGGGATTGCGTATGAATTCTTCCTCTGATCCGGTTGGGATAGGGTCTTGAGCTTGAGGGATGCCGCTTTCTTTTAGCCGGGACAGCTCGGCTAACAACGTGTATAAGGTGTTTATGTCGGATTTCACATCAAAGCTGTAACGGGTGGGGTCGAAGGCCTCGGTTTTTGTGCATACATAGTGGCCGCCTTGTTGTTTGATGCTGCCGTGACGAAGGCCTTGTTGGAAAAGCTGCCGCGCTTCGTCGTTTAGGACTTTTTGCCTGGAATTATTGTAGGTGTCGCCCCACAGTGATTCCGGAATGGGAGAGGGGAGGTTTCGCCAGTTTTCATTCTCGGTCATTACCAGGTGGCGGCCCACGCCTTCTTTTGTAGCGATTGTGCGTTCGTAGAGTTCTTCGTAGACCTTGATTGGTGCGAAGGCGAATAGTGGAATGCCGTTTTGGGTGTTGAGCCAGAAGATTCTGTCGGTGATGTTTGATTTGCGGATGTTAAACCGCAGGTTGGATAGCGTGTGTTGTTGGTATGCTTCTATGCCACGCAGGATATCCGGAGCGTTCCATGGGACACTCACCATGCCATAGCTTGGGAAATTGAACATGCCCGCTGCGTTGTCCAGGTTGAACACGGGTTTTGCGTCGCGGAACAGGCGTGGTGCAATTTCAGCTTCTATGATGTGTTCGATTATGCGGTCGGAGCTGTATTTGAGTTTGAGAAAGTCTGACATGGAGCGGGAAAGCAGCGTGCCAAACTGGTCGTAGATGAAATCGGAGATGGCACCGACGACATCCAGCCGGTTATCGTTAAGAAAGCGTTCGGATTCTTCCAACAGGGATTTGGCAAAACCTCTGGCCAGCGTTTCGGATGCGACTTCTTTTAGAATGCGGTCGATTTCCGGCACAATTCCGGCGATGTTGACTATGTCCCAGTGGTAGTCCTTTTGGTTTGGCGAGTCGATGCTGGACTCAACCAGTATCGCAGCATTGTTTGATAGGACTGTGTTTACCTCGCGCAGGATTTCTACATACACGGCATAGAATTTATCGTTTTCGGCTTCCAGGGCAACGCGAATTTCTTTGTATATGTCAATTAGCGCGGCGAAGCAGTCGCGCGCGATGTGGGCTTGGTATACTTTTATCTTTGCCTCTATGTAGGCGTTTTTCTTGGATTCTTTGGATAGGAATATGGCTTTTTGTGCCTCTTCCAAGCGGGTGGTTGCAGAAAGCTCCAAGGCGGATATTTCTTCGTTGGCTTGGGTCATTTTTTCCCGAAGGTGCTGTTGACAGGCATCTAGGCGAGCCAGCAGGCAGGGGCCTCTGTCGCTGTTGATTAGCCGGGATGTGTATGTTGGCCCGTGTTCTATGAACGTGGATTTCAGCTCGGATTTTATGGTTTCTATTGTTTTTGCGGTTAGGGTGCGGGCGGTGCTTATGGCACGCTTTGCGGTGCTGTATTGATCCGTTAGTTTTTCGTCGATGTTTACGCGCCTGGTTTTTATTACGTTTTGATAGCTATAGTAGTCGGTTTCGGCGTAGTCCAGTTTTATGGGGGGCAGCTGTCTTGTGAGTTCTGCGCCCAAAACGGGGATGTCTAGGTCGGTGGCTTGCACAAATTGGTTTAGGCCGTAGTCGTCTGGTGCGGCGTTGAACATGGGAGCGAGTTCTCGGAACAGCCCGTATGCCAAGTACGCGTTGATTCCCTCTGTGGGCAACATCGCTGCCGACGCGCCAATTATATTGTAGGCAAAATTGGCGGCCTGTGGCATCCCCGGCGGCAGGTTGCTTTTCATGGTGCCAATGTTGGACAGTAGGTTGCTATGATAATCTTGCAGGGCGAATTCCTGTCCGCTTTCTTTTTCTTCCATGGCTAGGAAGTTTACGATGTTTTCTGCGGTTACGTTCATGCAGTAGTCGTATGCGCCTTTGATGAACATTCCGTCGATGTTGCTGGCACTTACCAAGTGGCACAGGTTAAACGGCGCAAGTGCGCTGTTGACATCCAGCCTGGTGCCGTATTTTTGGCAGAAACGCTCGCCACGTTCTTCCAGGTTCATCCAGTAGTCCAGCTCTTTTAGCGCGGCATAACCATTGCGCTGTATGTATTCCTCTGTGTGAATATTAAGGCTGTTGCCCGCCATGTGAACATCCGGGGTGAACAAATAGCCCATGATTTCTACCTTGTCCACGCCCTTGGCTCCATAGTCGCGTTCCATCAGCCCACGGATGATGTAGGCGATATCCATGAACATTCCGCCGCCCGTGCCGCCGGAGAGGCCCGATAGCAAAAACACCAGTAGCTTGTTCTCCTGGTCGCCGCGTAGGCTGCGGATTTTATTGTCTATTGCGTCGATGGCCGTGTTTATTTTCTCGAACAACAACAGCCGCCCGGCCTGGCGGTTGCCGCTGGCACCTTTTGTGCCGTCAGTTATTGTAAGTTCCGGCGAAAGCCAGTCTTTAATATAATCCGGCAAGGTGCTGCGGTTGTTTAAAATAGAGCCGATTCCCGCGTTGGAAAGCAGCACCGTTTCCGTGTGGTGGTCGAGACTTATGCCTTTGTATCTTTTTTTGTCGTGTTCGTTGGTTTCAAATGACAAGTATTCTATGTTGTCTGGCTTTGATTTTTTTTGTTTGGTTATGGGGTTGTCGGGCAGCTTAAACCGGCGGTTAATTTGGTATTTTAGCCGCAAAAGCGCGTCCGTGCCAGTGCCGCCCAGCCCCACCACCAATATGGGGTGGTTTATGGTGTCTATGCGCACCTTTTCGCTGGTTATTCCGCCGCCTAGCGAGATGTCCAGCTGGTTTATGTTTTCTTGGGTTATTTGTTTCATTTTAATCACGCCCCCTGTGTGTTTTATAGTAAGTTTATGCTTGGAAGCGGGGGAATATAAGCGAAAGTTCTTGCGGCAAAGGGGACAAGATTGTATCAAGTAAAAAACCTTGATACCCATGTTTTGTCATTTGCGTTTTGTCGACTTTTACTGGCTTTTTTGCACTTGTGTTATGTTGAAAAATTCAGTTGGTTGGCAATGCTATCCAACTGAATTTGTGGATTGAATAAAAAAACACGGCAATCACAACTCAATGTGATCGCTGTGTTTTTTATTTGGAATTTCACTATTCTTCCAGTAAACGCTTCAAACTAGCACTGATTCGGCTTGCTTTGGGGTACATTTCGCCCGGTTCGGGTTCGCTTTCTTTTAGCCGTTCAATGTTTAGGCGTATGGTTGGTGGGGCTTTGGTGAAGGGGGTGGCTTGGTTGTAGGTTGTTAGAATCATATGTTGCATATGGTGGAAGTCCAGTTCAGACAGCAGGGTGTCTGCTGTTTTTTTCTTGCGTCCGCCGGGCTTCGATTTTTTTGGGGTGACGTATTCGGCGAAGCGGTTTTCGGTTTTGTCGTGAAAGAAGCTGTAGTCGTCGTTTAGGTTGAGTCCGAAGAAGTGGGCAATCTCTTCATACAGGTGGTGCAATGTTGTATTTTCCGGGAATTGAAGATGTATCCACGCAGAGTTGTCATCTTCACGGCGTACACGGAACGTGTATATTTGGCTGAACGCCCCCTCTCCCAATATTAGAGGTGAAAGCTGGCGCGCCATTTCCACAAAAATGGCTATTGTTTCCGGGGCGGCGAAAATTGTGTCTTTCATGGACTCAAATGGGATGTGTTCGTTTACATTTAAATAATTGTCGTCATTGGGCTTGACATCCAGCACCGCCAGCCCCAAATCTGTAAGAGAGTAGCTTGAACACGGCGCGAAAAATGCCACGAAGGCTTCTTCAGGGTCTTCGCAGACGTTTGTGTATTCGCCAATTTCGCTGGAAAAATCGAAGGGCAGTACATACAGTGGCCGGATGAGCCGCAAAAAATGCCCGAAAGGTGTAAAAAAGAATCTGTCTAGCATAATCCCCAGCACAAAGGTGCCGGACAATATTTCCATGTCCAGCCCCAGGCTTTCTAAATCCATATCCATGTCCATCTCGTCTGGTGGTGGCATGTTGGCGACGTCCATTAAGTCTTCCAGGTCATAGCCCATCACATCAAAAACGCGGGCGAATATGTCATCTGTTTCCATTGGGTCTGTAAGCAGCCCTCGCACGAAGGATTCGGTGAAAATATGCTCTGGCATGGGGATGGAATTGTGCAGGCCAAAGGCCGAAAGTGAAATGGTGGCATCGATTATTTTTTGCAGTAGTTCTTTGTTTGGCAGGTTCATTGTGTCGCCACAGATTTTTGAGATTTGCATCCGGTTGATGTATAGCGACGGCATTTTTGTGAGAAGTTTCATCCACAATGCCACTTCCATCAAAAACGAGGCGTAATGGGGGTCGTTTAGGCTAAGCGACTTCGCAAGTTCCAGCGATTGCTCATCTGTGAACCCGCCCTCTTCGCATAAATCCACATGGGGCGAACAATAGTCAATGAGTTTTTTCAGGTCGTCGATTATGGGGTGATTGTCGGGCGTGTAGGTTTGCACGTTAAAGCCCACGCCCGTTACTTTGGTGGGCGTGCGCAGAGTAGGTATGATGCAGGAAACAGGTTCATTAAAGTGGCGGCAAATAGATTCCATAAGGTTTGCGGGGGAGAATGGGGTGTTCTCAATTAGAACAGAGTAATACCATCGGCGGTAGATTGCCTGCAGATAAGGCAAAATGCGCCTGCGTTTACGGGGGTTGGCGTTTTTGTAGGCGCCTATAAATCCCGTTTCAAACAGTGAATTTAATGTATACACATAATATAAGAAATTGTCTTCGCTCACATTGTCAGCTACTCTCTAGGGTTTGGTTTGGTTGATTGTATCAGAATTGTTGTTGTTTAGGCAATACGAATTCAACCGGTAGGAATTTACGGTTTCAAATAAATCGGTGTAATTTACCCGTTTAAAGGTCACAAATTAAACATTATGCGATATTATGTACTAGCAACAATTAACAAGACGCTTTTAAGCCATGGACGGGTCTTGCCAACTCCGGGAGGAGCAATCCAAAACGGACCGCGCCGTACCCGCTTTAGCCTCTATATAAGTTGCTCATGCTTTACTTGCTTTACCCGCCACATCGTTTGGGAGGGGGTAGCACGCCAGGCTTTGGATCCGGCTTGGTGTTGTCGCCCACGCTAGCACCTTTCAAGCGCGATGCGGCACCGGAGCCCGGGCCTCCAATTTTTATTTATAGTAAAAAAATACACGTAAGGAGGAAAAAGGCGTGGCATACATAGCCAACATATTCGCCTCGCTTCGCTTCGCGTACATAATACGTAAAATTGAGTAATATGCAGTATTAGACTTCTTGTAAGGGCGGCCATTGGCCGTCCGCGGATGATATAACAACGAATTTGTCCGCGGACGCGCGATGCGCGCCCCTCCTGTTGCTTCGCAGAAATCTTTAATTACAGAAGAAGTCTAATAACAAACAAGCCCCAATCTGCATATTAACTACATGAGAGGGGCTTATATTATGCAAAAATATGGTTATGTAAGGGTATCAAGTGTAGACCAAAACGAGGATAGGCAGCTTTTGGCGTTGAGGGATTTAGGCATACAGCCACGCAACATAGTTATTGATAAGCAATCGGGGAAGGATTTCAATCGTCAGGGATATCAGGAGCTTATGTCCGCACTAAAACCGGGCGATTTGCTGTATATCAAAAGCATTGACCGACTTGGGCGTGATTATGACGAGATACAGAATCAATGGCGAATAATTACGAAAGAGATGGGCGTTGACGTTGTGGTTATTGATATGCCGCTGCTTGATACCAGGCAGTGCAAGGATTTAATTGGCACGTTTATTGCGGATGTAGTGTTGCAGTTGTTATCGTTTGTGGCGCAGAGCGAGCGCGAGAGTATACACCAACGGCAGGCAGAGGGCATCGCCGCTGCGAAGTTGAAGGGTGTGCAATTTGGCAGGCCGGAGAAGACTGTGCCTGATGATTTTGGGGAGTTGGTGGAAAAACGGGAGCGCAAAGAGATTAAAACGTATGAAATAATGCACTTATGTAATATGAGCCGTGCTACTTTTTACCGCAGGTTGAGGGAGTATCGGCAGTCGATGCGAGATGGAAAATAATGTGGCTCTTTATGTAGAATTTTTGAGATGCTTTCAGTATGGTTCATTATACCATGGAAAAAGCACATATGCAAGCGAGTTATTAACAATTTGCACGGATTTTTTGTGGATTCTGTGGAAAACTCCCCTGAGCAGACCCGCAAAGGGGCTGTTTTGCCCTTATATAGTGTGTGTTTACAAATCTCTCAAAAATTCTACTATTTGAGATGCTTTCAAAAAATATCAGAAGGAGTTACAACAGATGAAAACAAAAATTACAAGCAAATTTCTTGTAATTATAACACTTTTTGTTATAATTGCAACTACGCTGGGGACGGTGGCATGGGCTGCGGAGGTGGGTACATATCCCGGGCGGGGGAGGCCTTTAACATCCGAGTCAATGGAATCCGTTACGGAACAGCAATTTGATTCTGTTGCGGATATCCGTCAGCATTTAAGGCGTGGTGGGCAGATATACCAACAACTACGTGTACATTGTGAGACTGCCGGGACGCAAACTTATATGGTTCCTGTTCCGGATGATGAACTGGAAGAATACATGCTGACCCTTGAGATAGAAGAATTGTTAAGGAGGCCTGATATACAAGAAGTTTTAAGGCGTTCTGAAATGGAAGAAGCCTTAATGATTCGTGAGCTGGAAGAATCTTTAAGGAGTTTTGAGGCCAATGGCATCCAACCGTTTGGCATTCAGCCGTTTAATGTGGTAGAATGCATGAGAATTAGAGTTGGTGACCTCAATGGCGATGGCAGGATAACAGAGGATGATGTGGATTTATTGCAAGCTCATGTTATGGGACGGGGTAGCACCTTGCCCGCTAGTGTGCAGGCACGTATTGCCGGAGGCGCAGGCAATATTACTGGTAATCCCACTATCTCACCGATAGACGTAATGATGTTGCGTGCGTATGTTAGGGGTGATGGGAATACCTTGCCTTCGGATGTGCAAGCACGCCTGGCATGGCATCCCCTTAGAATTGGTGACCTCACTGGCGATAGAACCATAACGATGATGGATGTGGATTTGTTGCGCATCTATGTAATGGGAATGGGTCATACCTTGCCGTCTCGCGTACTAGCGCGTATTGCCGAGGGTGCAGGCTATATTAGCGGTGCCCCCACCATCTCAGCGGTGGACGTATTAATGTTGCGTGCTTATGTTATGGGAAATGGGGATACTCTTCCCCCTCATGTGCAAGCACGCCTGTCATGGCATTCCAGAAGATACCTTCCCTTCGCGTATACGCGAATAAGGTGCAGCGGACGGTCACTTGCGGATAGCATCGTCATTGTACTTCTTGGGGATGGGTTTAATCCGCATCAATACGGTACTTGGCCAAACCCTGCACAGAATACTGCTTTGTGGCACGCGGATAGGGCTATGACTTCCATGTTCAACACCCATCCTTTTTCACTTTTCCGGGATTATTTTATTGTGTATCTTATTCATACTCATGGGACAGGGCCAAATGATACCAGCTATTTGCGAACGGTAAGGGCAAACGGAAATCTTTTTAATATTAATACAGCTGAGGGGGCTGATGTTCGGCAGTATCGTATAAGGCAATTGGCGAATGCTCTTGTCCCAGAAGAGTATCAAACGATGATACAGGTTATCTCAAATGCTACAGATGCCTGGCCTAACGGTTCAGCATGGATGTCTTGGACGTTGAACCCCGAACATAATACTCCTCCCCTGTTTAGCAATGCAAATATCGCGGTAACATCCATACGAAACAACACAAATCCTGTTGGCGGCAGCAACAATAATTGGCCTAGCGGAACCGGTTGGCACGGTACATTTATTCATGAATTTGGGCACTCCTTTGGTCGTCTTGTGGATGAACACTCAGGTGGAAATAGATCTACGATGTATGCTAATATTGCGCGTATACAGGATCCTGTGGATGAAAATGTAAGAATCATAAAATGGAGACATTGGCTTGGTCATAGAAGTGTCAGGGCAACACCCATACTCCTTTCACCTAGGCCTAACATCTCAAATGATACTTATTGGGCTCTGCCAGCATCAATTTGTATAATGGCTAACTCGTTCTCATCCCGTAACTTTTGTGGTGTTTGTACGGCAGAGCTTGTACGACGATTAGCCTTTGTATCAGGCGAACCCTTTTTTGGCCAACGCCCTGATATCGCAAGGCCATTTTATGCAATTCCACGCTACACAAGAGTTACATTTCCATCGGGAACCATCAGAATTTTAGATTCTGCCTTTCACGGCAACACAAATATTCGAGAACTGGACATTCCCGCATCGGTTACGGAAATAGGTGACTTTGCCTTCATCGGCGCAACAGAACTTAGAACAATCATAAGCCGCAATCCAAACCCTCCGCGAATAAACAGCACTACATTTGAAGGGTTAAATCGAGCAGGGATTACAGTGCAAGTTCCATCTGGCAGAAGAACTGCATATATAAATGCCGGCTGGACAGGTTTTAATATTGTGGATAGAATCACAGGCTTTTGACATAGCACACAAACGATTATAACAACACGCCATCCGATTGCCCACACAGTGGCGATATATGCGCCAGAGTGTTTGTGAATATAGAAGGAGGACTTAAAAGTGAAAACAATCAAAAGTAAGTTTTTAGCCATTGCGTTATACGCCATATTAGCCACCATGATGTTGGGAACGGTAGCATGGTCAGAGACAACAGCGGCTATGCTGCCCGATGGGTATGATATTTCGAATAAATTTACTTGTGAGAATTTTTTGCAGCTTGTACGATGGGAACCTTCTGTCCCTGGCACCGGGCCGATATACCAGTCGCATGTGGCGGGGGTTACGCACATCAGTGTGTGCTGCCATTTCTTAACGGCGGGAATAATGATAACCTCACTCGACGGGATAGAGTATCTCACTGGGCTTGAGTGGGTTTTCATACAGAGTTCCCAAATAACTACCCTAGACCTAAGTAACAATACAGCACTTACTTCGCTTGCAATATACAACAGTCCTCTAGCCACCTTAAACATAAGCAACAACACCTCACTTACATGGCTTAGCGTAAGGAGTGACCAGCTAACAGCTTTAGACGTAAGCAACAACGTCGCGCTTACTTGGCTTTCCGTGGGTGATGCCAGACTAACCACCCTAGACTTAATCAATAATACTGCACTTGAGGGGCTTAGCGTGTTTAGGACGCCATTAACCATCCTAGACATAAGCAATAACACCGCGCTTACTAGGCTCTGGGCGAACAACAATCAACTAACGAGCCTAGATGTACGCAACAACCCCGTACTTGAGCGGTTGGAAGTAATCAATAACTTCATGATTTCCCCAGATGATGTTATAGGTTGGCAAAATCTATTTCCGGCATATGACTGGGATGACTATTGGGAGCCAGGCCCTTGGCGTTCCTTCCAATTCTCCCCACAACGCCCCAGACAAAACATAACAGCCAACTTCACATGCCCTAACTTCCTATCCTACATACGCACCAGAACCAACCGCTCAGCTCCACTACCCATATATTCATTCCACGTATCAAACATCCCACTCATATCAGCCCCCAACCACGACATAACCAGCCTATCCGGCATCCAATACTTCTCAAACCTAGAAAACCTCATAGTCCAAGGCAACAACCTAACCGAACTAGACCTAAGCGGCCTGCACCACCTACAACACCTAAACGCCTCCAACAACAACCTAACAACCCTAAACATATCCGACGCAACCGCACTAACAGCCCTCTCCATCTCCAGAAACAACATATCCACCATAACCGGCCTAGACACTTTGGCAAATTTAGAAGTATTCTGGGCAGAGGACAACATCTTTGCATCACTCGACTTCCACCCCGCCGCGCCGCTTGAAAGAATTGACGTGCGCGGCAACACGCCACCCCTTTTACTGACCAATATAACAGGCGCGACCGCGGTTGTCCTCCAAGACTATGACCCCGCAGAAATATTCCGCCCACGAACCTGGGCGCGGTTGCGGATTTTGAGTGGTTTGGCGTTGTAAAATTTCAAATCATGAGTAAATTCATTTTACAAAAAGCCCCTATCCAAACCAAATTGGATAGGGGCTTTTTGTGATTTCTTCATCACTCTCCGTGATATCTCTGCAAACTTTTAACCTGCGAAGGCTGCCTGCGGCGAGCCGTTATCGCCGCCAAAGCCGACTTTGCAGCCTCCACGGTAGATAGCATCGGTATAGACTTCCTTACTGCGGCACGGCGCATGTTGGGGCCCATTCCCATGCTGTACAACGAACCGCCGGGGGTGTTTATCACCATACAGAATGTGTCGTTCATTATCAGTTCGGCTATAGGCTGGTCTTCGGCCAAGATGCCTTTGACGCCGTTTATGTCTTTTAACGGCCGGGCGGATATCCCGCCGTCAACCAGGGTTTTATACGTGTTCTCTGTGGCCACGATATCGAAGCCCAGGCCTTGGAAGTCGCGGGCAAGGCTTGGCAAGTCGTCCATGTGTGCACCGGAGAGTGAGATTAATATCGTGCCGCCGGTGGGCAGTGGCGTTTTTGCACCTTCTTGTGCCAATGAATACGCAACCGGGAAGGTAGACGCCAGCCCTAAAACTTCGCCTGTGGAGCGCATCTCCGGACCAAGCACAGGGTCAACTTCGTGGAACATATTAAACGGGAACACGGATTCTTTTACGCCAAATAGGTTCAGCTTGCGTGGTTTCATGGTGGTCAGGTCTATGTCGCCTTCGCCGGTGGCGGCTTTGATCATCACCTGCATGGCCAGCTTTGCCATTTGGATATTGCACACCTTGGAAACCAGCGGAACAGTGCGTGATGCGCGCGGATTGGCTTCCAGCACATAAACCTTGCCGCCCTCTATTGCATATTGGATATTCATCAGGCCAACGACGTTTAACTCGTGGGCTATTTTTTGTGTGTATTGACGAATTGTTTCGTTGTTGTCTGCTCCAATGGAAATGGGCGGGATAACACAGGCACTGTCGCCGGAATGTACACCGGTGCGTTCTACGTGTTCAATCACGGCGGGGACAAAAACGTCGCGGCCATCGGATATTGCATCGGCTTCACATTCAAGCACTCTGTCTAAGAAGCGGTCAATTAGAATCGGCGGCATGTCTTTGCCATAGGTGATTATTGCGTTTTCCATGTAAGCTGTAAGTTCTTCGTCTTTGTGGATAATTTCCATGCCCTGGCCGCCCAAAACATATGACGGGCGAACGATTAGCGGGTAGCGGATTTGCTTGGCTATGACCAGTGCTTCTTCCGATGTTTTTGCCATTCCACTTTCCGGCATGGGAATGTCTAATTTTTTCATCATGTTGCGGAACAAATCCCTGTCTTCGGCGGTGTTGATGATATCTGGCTGTGTGCCCAAAATGTTTACACCCAGGCCCTTTAGCTCATCGGCGATGTTAAGCGGGGTTTGGCCGCCAAATTGCACCACGACGCCCATGGGCTTTTCATATTGGATTATGGCCAGTACATCTTCCACGGTTAGCGGCTCGAAGTATAGGCGGTCGGCGGTGTCGTAGTCGGTGCTTACGGTTTCCGGGTTGCAGTTTATCATCACGGTTTCATAGCCTAGGGCGCGTAGGGCAAAAGTTGCGTGTACGCAGCAATAATCAAACTCTATTCCTTGGCCTATGCGGTTGGGGCCACCGCCCAAGATTAGTACGCGTTTTTTGTTTTCAGGCTGAACCGGCACGTTGTTTGTCAGGTAGGTGCTGTAATAATAAAATGCGTCTTCGGCACCGGAGACTTGTATCGCTTCCCAGCCTTTGACGATGCCTAGGCTTGTTCTTTGCCCGGCGATATCTTGTTCTGGGCAGCCGAGCAGCATGGCCAAATATTTGTCAGAAAAGCCGTCATGCTTGGCTTTTGTTAGCAGCCGACTGTCAAGCCCTTTGGCAATGATTTCTTCTTCCAGATCAACGAGTTCTTTCATTGGATTTAGGAAGAACGGCTTTATAGATGTCAGCTGGAAAAGTTCATCTACCGTGGCACCTTTGCGAATGGCTTCATATAAAATGAAGAAACGCTCGCCGGATGGGCGGTTTAGCATTTCCATAAGCTCGTTTTTGGAGAGGTCGTTATAATTTTTGGCAAAACCCAGGCCATAGCGGCCTGTTTCCAGGGAACGCACTGCTTTTTGCAGTGCTTCTTTATAGTTTTTGCCGATGGACATTACTTCGCCCACGGCTTTCATTTGGGTGCCCAATATATCTGTGGCTTCGGGAAATTTTTCGAATGCCCACCGCGGGAATTTAACCACTACGTAGTCTGCCTGCGGTGTGTATTTATCCAAGGTGCCTTCTCGCCAATATGGTAGCTCGCTTAGGGTAAAACCCACTGCCAACTGCGCGCTTACGCGAGCGATGGGGAAGCCCGTGGCCTTAGATGCCAGGGCAGACGAGCGGGATGTGCGCGGGTTGATTTCAATGATGGCAATGCGGTTGTCTTTGGGATTGTAAGCGTACTGGCAATTGCAGCCGCCTATTACACCGATGGCACTTACAACTTTGTAGGAATAATCTTGCAGCCTGTCCATTACGGATTGGCTCACGTCTAGCATTGGCGCACAGCAAATAGAGTCGCCGGTGTGTACGCCCATGGGGTCTACGTTTTCGATGAAACAAATTGTTATGCAGTGGCCGGAAGTGTCGCGGACTATTTCCAATTCAAGCTCTTCCCAGCCAAGTATGCTTTCTTCTATCAGAACCTGATTGACCATGCTGGCGGCTATGCCTCGGGACGCGATTTCGCGCAATTCGTCTTCGTTGTAGCAGATTCCGCCACCGGTGCCACCCATGGTGTATGCCGGGCGCACTACGCAGGGATAACCCAGGTCGCTGGCGATGGCCACGGCTTCTTCCACTGTGTAGGCCGGTGCGGAGCGTGCCATTTCTATGTTTAACTCATCCATCATTTCTTTGAAGGCGATCCTGTCTTCACCGCGCTCTATTGCGCCTAGGTTTACGCCTATGGCTTCAACGTTGTATTTTGTCAAAATTCCGGATTTATCCAGTTCCATGGCCAGGTTCAGCGCGGTTTGGCCGCCGCAGCTTGGCAGCAATGCGTCGGGGCGTTCCAGTTCTATTATTTCTGTCAGTCGGGCTTTGTTTAGTGGCTCGATGTAGGTTGCGTCGGCCATGTCGGGGTCGGTCATTATTGTGGCTGGGTTGGAATTGGCCAGGACTACTTCATAGCCCAAGGCTTTGAGAGCCTGGCAGGCCTGGGTGCCTGAATAGTCGAATTCGCAAGCTTGGCCAATTACTATGGGGCCGGAGCCTATGATTAGTATTTTCTTGATGTCTGTCCTCTTAGGCATTGTTTGTATCTCCCATCAGTAGTGCCATTACGGCTTTTTGTGCGTGTAGGCGATTTTCGGCTTCATCGAAAATTTCTGTTGCGTGGGCATCAAAAATTTCGGCGGAGATTTCCTCGTCGCGATGCGCGGGCAGGCAGTGCAACACCATGGCTTTGGGGTTTGCGTGTGAATATAGCTCGTTGTTGAGCTGGAAGCCTGCAAAATCCTTCATGCGCTGCTTTGCTTCTTCTTCCTGCCCCATGCTGGCCCATACGTCCGTCACCAGAACATCTGCGCCGGTTGCGGCTTCTTGGGGACTGGTGGTTAGGGTGAATTTTCCGGGGTATTGGCTGGCAAATTCCAGTATGTCTGGGTGGGGTTCGTAGCCTTTTGGGGTGGCCACAGATACGGCCATGTCGCATTTGAGACAGCCCACTATCAGGGAATTGCACACATTGTTGCCGTCGCCGATATAGGCTAACTGCAGGCCTTCCAAGGTGGCGTAGTGTTCCCTTATTGTCATCAAATCTGCAAGGATTTGGCAGGGATGCTCGAAGTCTGTTAGGCCGTTGATAATGGGAATGTTGGCCCATTTTGCAAGGGCTTCCACTTCTTCTTGGGCAAAGGTGCGAATCATCACGCCGTTGACGTATCTTCCCAGCACTCGTGCGGTGTCTTCTACCGGTTCGCCGCGACCTATTTGTAGGTCATTGTGGGTGAGGAACAATGCTTGACCACCCAGCTGGTACATGCCCGTTTCGAATGACACGCGTGTGCGGGTGGATGCTTTTTGGAAAATCATGGCTAGCGTCTTACCCTCGAGAACCTTGTGGGGGATGCTGTTTTGCAGGTCGTATTTCATTTGATCGGCTTTGTTGAGGATGGTCATGATTTCTTCTTTTGATAGATCCAGAAGTTTAAGTAGGTGTTTCATTTTGTTCGCTCCTTTGGAGTGGATTTTCGGTGATACTGTTATCGTTTATCAATTTATTAATTGCATTAACAATATTTTTATCAGAGCAGTGCATTAAACATGCATGGGCAATAGTATCGGTGATTGTACCGTACTGGTGGCTTGATGTATTGCGAAACCGTTTAATAATTGTGTTGTTGAATGGCAATTGAGCTTGTACGGACTCGCTCAAGGGTTTCGTAAGTTCAAAGATATCGGCAACAAAGGCAACAATGCCACGCCTTACTACAGGGTGAACCTTGCTTAAATCTCCTGCAAAATTAATATTATAATCTTTTGTCATGCCGAACAACTCATTTTGTTTTTCGATAATCTTTTTGAGGATTTTGATGTCACGCTCTGTCATATCCAAACAACCTCCTCACGAATATTGTCCAAGAGACATCCTTTTCGTTCCTCTACCGGGATAACATCTGCTCGTCTTCCGTAACGAAGGGAAATTTCATTAGTAATGATATCGCAAATTTCGCAAAATTTTACCACACTATCGAAATCGTATCTATCGCCTTGTTCGTACTCAATAGCGATGTCTATATCGCTGCTTGCATGAAATTTTCCTTTTACAAGCGAACCGAAAAGCCCTATTCGTTTTACTGGTGCGGGGTTTTTAGATAGGATTGTTTTGATGTCTAGGATTACGTTGCCAAGTTCTACAGTTTGCATAGACACCTCCTTGAAATGTCATATTAGTTGCTTTTCTAGTATTGCCAGCCCTGCATCAATTTCTTCCATTGTTATAGTAAGCGGCGGCAGAAAGCGCAGAACATCTGTGCCGGCGGTGAGGGCTACCAGGCCGGATTCCAGCAGCTTTGCATTGACTTCGGCTGGGGTGATGCCTTTTAACTGCAAGCCCAACATCAGGCCTTTGCCGCGCACTTGCGATATCTGGGGCAGATTCATAGCCTCGATTTTGCTGCGGATGTACTGGCCTTTTTCTTCTATTTTGGGAAGCTCCGGCTCCAAAACGTCCAGGACGGCCAATGCGGCAACGGCGCATATTAGGTTGCCGCCATAGGTGCTGCCGTGGTCGCCCAGGTTCAGGGTGGGGCTCAGTTTTTCGCCCACTAAGAAGCCGCCCAGCGGCAGGCCGCCGGCTATGCCTTTGGCGAAGGATAAACCATCCGGCGTGATGCCCATGCCTTGGAAGCCGAACCAGTACCCGGTGCGCCCTATTCCGGTTTGCACTTCGTCTACAAGCAACAGCCAGTCGCGCTCTTTACATATGTTTGCTGCGGCTTGCACATATTCGCTGCACAGTGGGTTAACGCCGCCTTCGCCTTGGACTGTTTCTATCAGCAATGCGCAAACATCGTCCCCCTGGGATTCCAGCGCGGCCAAATCGCCTGCGGCCACATGCCTAAATCCCGGCGTAAACGGGTGAAAATGATTGTGAAATTTATCTTGGCCGGTGGCGGCCAATGTGGTGATGGTACGCCCATGAAAGGAGTTTATTAGCGTGATGATTGTGGCGCGGCCTTCGCCATATTTATCGCGACTGTATTTACGGGCGGTTTTTATTAGCCCTTCGTTGGCCTCTGCGCCGGAGTTTGCAAAAAACGCGGCGCTCATGCCGGAAAGTTCGTTCAACCGTGCGGCCAAATCGCCGCTGGGCAAAGTGTAGAATAAATTCGATGTATGCGCCAAATTTGCGGCCTGGTCAGCTATGGCATACACCCATTTGGGATGGCTGTGGCCAATGGATGTGACGCCTATTCCCGATGCGAAGTCTATGTATTCCTTGCCTTCGCTGTCCCATAAGCGGCTTCCCCGGCCTTTGGTGAAGGCGACGGGGAGGCGGCCATAAGTTGGAAGAATATTTTCGCTGTATTGCTGCTGTATGGTGGTTAAATTTTTCATGTGCGGCTCCTTTTATTGCATTATTAATGTGCCGATGCCTTGGTCGCTTAACAGTTCTATCAGAATAGAATGGGGCGCACGGCCATCTAAAATATGTGCGCGTGGCACGCCCCGGCGCACTGCGTCTACGCAGCAGTCAACTTTGGGGATCATGCCGCTGGAAATTATGCCGGACTTAATAAGCTGCGGCACTTCATGTAGGCATACTTGCGATATAATGGTGGACTCATCTGTTGGGTCTTGCATTAGCCCGCACACATCGGTTAAAAGCACCAGCTTTTCTGCCTCTAGGGCAACAGCCAGTTGCGCTGCCGCGCTGTCTGCGTTGATGTTAAACACCTGGCCACGTTCACTGCCACAGGCTATTGTGGATATCACGGGGGTGTAATGCTGGCTCAGAGCCAGGAGTACCGGCTCAGGGTTGACGCCGATGATTTCGCCCACCAGGCCATATTTTTCGTGCAGCTGCCGGGCTTCTATCATTCGCCCGTCTAGGCCGGAAAGGCTTAGGGCTTTGCCCCCGAGTTCGCCTATTACTTGTGCCAAATGCTTACCCACGCGCCCGGCAAGCACCATTTGCACTATGTCCATTGTTTCTTGGTCGGTATACCTTAGTCCGTCTATGAATTTTGATTCTTTGCCGATTTTATTTAAAGCGTCGTTGATTTCTGGCCCGCCGCCATGGACTACCACTACGTTGATTCCCACCAGCGACAACAAAACTACGTCGCTGATAACTGAGTAGAATAGCGCATCGTTTTTCATGGCGTTGCCGCCGTATTTTACTACTATTGTCTTGCCGTGATACTTGCGGATGTAGGGTAATGCTTCAGAAAGTATATTGGCCTGGTCTATTCTTTTGTTTAGGGTCATGTTCTATAGTCTCCGTTTATTTTTACATAATCATAGGTAAGGTCGCATCCATAGGCTTCGGCATGGCAACTTCCCATGTTTAAATCCACTTCGATTGTGATTTCTTTTTGGGACAGAATGGCTGTGGCTTTGTCCTCGTCAAATGCAAGACCGGTGCTTTGTTTGCACACCTGAATCTGCCCCGCCTCAGAAGAGAAGCTAACATCGACGGTAAGTGGATCAAATTCTATGCCGGAGTACCCAAGCGCACATAAAACTCGCCCAATGTTGGCATCACGTCCAAAGATCATGGCTTTTACTAAGCTGGAGCAAATTACAGATTTGGCCAGCCCTATGGCGTTTTTGGTGGTTTCTGCACCGGCTACGCGGCAGGTTAGCAACTTTGTCGCGCCTTCGCCATCACGAGCAATTTCCTTGGCAAGGTGCAAATTTACCATGTTGAGTGCCGCAAGAAACGCGTCGTAATCAGCCCCTTCTTTGTCAATCAGGGCATTATCTGCCGCGCCGGACGCCAAAATAGCCAACATATCGTTGGTGGAGGTGTCGCCGTCTACGCTTATACAGTTGTATGTATTATCGGCAGAGGTTTTGAGAGCCTGTTGTAATAAATTGGAAGATATGTTGCAGTCGGTGGTTAGGAAAGCCAGCATAGTGGCCATGTTGGGGTGAATCATGCCAGAGCCTTTGGCGATGCCACCGATGGTGATGGTTTTGCCATTGATTACAATCTGCGCCACACAGCTTTTGGGGAAGGTGTCTGTTGTCATTATTGCTTCTGTCACAGATTCGTTGTCGGTGGAAAGGGATGATGCCAGCCCTGGTATAGCTTGTGTTATTGCGTCAATAGGCAGTTGTACGCCTATGACCCCTGTGGAGTTTACGATGATATCCTGTGGGGCAATTTGAAGTTCTTCAGCTGCGGCGTTGACCATGGCCTTTGCCGCGTCCATTCCGCCTGGGGCGCAGGCGTTGGCATTGCCGGAATTGCACAGGATAGCTTGTGCTTTGCCGTTTTTCAGGTGATCGATGGACAGAAGAACAGGGGCTGCTTTTACGTTATTGGTGGTACATATCGCCGCCGCAGAACACAAACGGTCTGCCATGATAAGAGCCAGGTCACGTTTGGTTTTGTTCTTGCGTATTCCGCAATGCACGCCTGATGCTGTGAATCCGGACACCGCTGTGACGCCGCCGCCTTGTTTAAATGAGATTTGGTGCTGCATAAAAATCACTCCTAAAATCCGGTAGTTTCATCTAGTCCACATACAATGTTCATGCATTGCATGGCCGCGCCGCTGGCACCTTTGCCTAAGTTGTCCAGGCGGGCGATGAGTAAAAGTTGGTCGTCGTTTCCGAAGACGAATATCTCCATATGGTTGGTGGCGTTGCAAGCTGTAGGGTCTAAGAATCCGTCATCCGGTTGATAATCGATGGGCATTATTTTTATGAAGGTGCTGTTCACATAATGTTTTGCCAGTGCATCCCATATTTCCATTTTTTTGATATGCCAGAATGGAACCTGCACCAGCATACCCTGTGCCATATCCCCAACAATGGGGAGAAAATGAGGCGGCTGTTCAAGGCCGCAGATAGCCTTCATTTCGGGCAAGTGCTTGTGAGTCAGCCCAAGGGCATAAGGCCTTGGCGCATGGAGTGCGTCGTCCGGGGTGCGGCCGGTTGTGTAGCTGGAAATCATAGCCTTGCCGCCGCCAGAATATCCGGTCAACGATGTGCAATGAAGCAATTGCGATGGCGAGATAAGTTTGCGCTGAATGAGGGGATAAACCATGGAGACAAACCCAGATGCGTGGCATCC
>Ga0123355_10003974_pt1 | contig 21403 bp, 23 predicted proteins | sample TergutEmb28metaG_3_FD_89872 | JGI IMG/M metagenome (GOLD analysis project Ga0123355, IMG submission 89872) | Embiratermes neotenicus P1 segment gut microbial communities from Petit-Saut dam, French Guiana - Emb289 P1 | ecosystem: Host-associated > Arthropoda: Insects > Digestive system > Gut ...
AAACGCCGTTTATGCGGATGACAATCCGCAAATAAACGGCATTTTTCCAAGCCTGAGGCTGTCGTGCACAAGCCGTAGCTTGCGGCGAAGAGCTAACCACACTCCCTTGCGGGGTCTTACCCTTTATTGACAGGGACAGTACTATATAGTACTATCCTATGTAGGAGGTGACTAACACGAAAACACATGGTGGATTCCTCATGTCGCAGATCAGGCACTTAAACAGCCGCGTATGGGAAAGCCTTCTAAAAAAATGCGGCGTGGATGCCTTTACCGGGGCGCAAGGGCGGATTCTTTACGTGTTGTGGGAGCATGAGAGACTTACAATCACAGACATCGGACGATTGACCTCTTTAGCGAAGACAACACTAACAAGTATGCTGGATCGTATGGAGGCAGCAGGGCTGGTTGCACGTGTGCCAGACAAGCAAAACCGCAGACAGATATTTGTCGAGGTTACATCAAAGGCGAGAGAATACCGAGAAAAATACGACTGGCTATCCGATAAAATGAACGACATATTTTATCAGGGCTTTAGTGAAACAGAGATACACGATTTTGAAGACAAGCTAAGAAAAATCCTTAGAAATCTAGAAGAGGAGGAAGGCAAACAATGAAACGCGTAAACTCAAATAATGACTATTGCACACACATCCAGCCGGTGTTTCTTATCGGCACATACAACGAGGATGGCACACCCAATTTCTGCCCTATAACATGGGTAACAAGCACATGGGATGGAGATCATTCCCTGATGGTAATAAACATGAACGGGGCAAAGAAGACCAAAGATAATATTGCAAGAACCAACATGCTTTCCGCAAATCTGGTAAGCGTGGATATGCTGGAATTGCTGGACTATTTTGGCTCATGCACAGGCCTTGACGCACCCAAAAACGCCTTGACATACGAATATGAAAGCGGAAATGTCTTGTGTGTGCCAACGCTGAATATCAGCCGAAGGGTCTTTGAGTGCGAGGTAGTGAATACCTTTGAAACCAGCGACACAACAACCTATTTTTGCAGATGCAGGAATCGCCAGGATATTGTAGCCCTTGCCAATAAAAATGACGACACATCATTGCTTGAACCGGAAGAGATGGCGATACTTGAACCTTTGGTGTATACAGGAAGATATTTTAAGCTGGGTGATTATTTAGGCAAGATGGGGGAGTTTTACACAAAATAATCCACAATCCCCAAGTAAATCCCCCAAGCGATTTTCTCCTGATACTCGTCAGTGGTTAGCATCCCGCGCTCACCGGCATTGGTTAAAAACCCGCATTCCACAAGCACTGCAGGCATTTCGGTCTGCTTAAGCACAAAGTAGTTCTTGTTGGACTTAGAAGAAAGCTTATTGCCAGGGTTGACAAACTCTTTAAGCCTATCTTGGATGCAGCCCGCTAGCTTTTTGCTATTGTCAGATTCGTTGAAATAAAAGGCCTGAAAGCACCTAACGCTACTGCTATCATATGAATTCTGATGGATGCTGACAAATATGTCTGCCTTACTGGTGTTGGCAATAATCCGCCGGGTATGCATATCATTGACCTTTTTATCCCCCAAGGCAACGTCCTCCAAGCGGGTGACAACGACCGTAGCCCCCCCCTGCTCCAGGAAAACCTGGAGCTTTTTTGCGATGCTAAGGTTTATGCCCTTTTCCTCAACCTTATTGCTAACCATGCCCGGATCCCAACCGCCATGACCTGCGTCGACTACGATTATTTTGCGGGAAAGGGGCATTGCATGGGCGATAGCTGTGGCCTCCATTGATGCATGTGCAATAGTAAAGGCAGTGGCCTCTACGGATGCACTTGCAATAGCCATGGTAGCGGCCTCTGTGGGCGCATGTGTAATAGTCTTGATATCTGTAGATGCATCTGCAATTGCTGTGACTTGCGCTGATGCCCCGCCTACCAAGCTCACCATAAGTACCATTAATCCTAAAAACCGCATAAACCCACCATCCTATCTATTTTCATATGCTCTTCATATATGATGAACATGGAAGGATTTTTTATGCATAGTACTGTATGTAGTGTTCTTCCTGTGGAAATATGGCAGGTACACAGTTATACTATGATTTAGAATCATTATAAAAGGAAGTGGTGATGACAATGAACAAGAAGGTTATATTAGAGGCTTTAGATGTAAATAACTGGCTTAAGGTTTGCGATCTATCTGTAAGCAGCGAGTGTAAACGAGCCAGCCTTCTTTTGCTCTTAACCCGGCAAGCCAAGAGTACAGCATGAGAAGGGCGGTATTGCTTTGCAACCCTTTTGCGTAGGCGTCGGGTAGACTCAGGGTTGGGAAAACGCCATTTTCGCGGATGATAATCCGCAGGAAAATGGCTTTTTCCCCGCCCTGAGGCTACCCGACATAAGCCGGAGCCTGGGTTGCAAAGCAATACCGCCCTTCTCATGCGGGGGCCTTAGGCCTTAAGTTTGCAAAGAAAAAAGCCCTTTTCGAAAAACCGAAGAGGGCTTAATTGCGTGAAATTGTATGGAACGGGTAATACACATATATAATTACATCTTAATTACATAGTCTTGATTAACGGTCCCAATATCCCAATTACACATGCGCTCCCTACATGGGATTATACGCGGGATACATTGCTGGCCTGTGGGCCTTTTGCGCCTTGAACGACGTCAAATTGGACTTCTTGGCCTTCATCAAGGGTTTTGAAGCCATCGGTTTGGATAGCGGAGAAATGGACGAATACATCGTCTTCATCGGGGATGGAGATAAAGCCGTAGCCTTTCTCTGCGTTGAACCATTTTACTGTGCCTGTCTTCATGAACAGAATCCTCCTAGCGGATTAAATAGTACGGTCGTCCATTTTGGGACGAATTGACGATGGGATAGTATCACGGGTTCCATGATATGTCAAACAAAATATTTGTCCTGCACCAGACTTCATGCAAAACTCCGAATAAGCGGCAAAAAATGCACGTTACTGCCCGCGACATTTTCCGCCGCAAATGAAGTTTTGCATGAAGTCTATCTGCCAAAACCCAAGTCGATTCTTCCGCTGGTGGTGCGGATGTCTATGGCGTTGCTTCCGGTTCCGGTTCCTATTACGCCTCTGTCGGCAAGGCGTGTATTGTTTAGACGTATGGTTCCTGAAGACGAAATAAGATTGGCCCTGTAGCTTTGTTGGCTGCCCAGCATCTCCAGGCTTACTGCGCCGGTGGTTGCGGAAATATCGGTGGCTGTGGCATTGCCGTCAAGGCCATGGGTGTTGCCTCTGGTGACGGTTATCCTGCCTGTGGTGGTGCGGACGCGTAGGTTTGCCCATGAGATATCGGTGAGGCGTACACGGCCTGTGGTGGCTGTGGCTGTAAAGCTGCCCACAAATGGGATGTTTTCGTAGGTTTGTGCGCCTGTGGTACTGCGTACTTCTATTATGTTTACATCGCTTTCAATGTTTTGCACCGTTATACTGCCGGTTGTGGCTGTGATGAATAGGCTGTTGGTGTGATTTATATTGCTGGCGGTTATGTTGCCTGTGGTGGTTTGAAAGGTTATTGCCCCGGCGTAGCTTGTGATATTTCTTACCTCTATGCGGCCGGTAGTGGCACGGGCGTATAGCTGATCTGTGTGACGGATATTGTTTACAGATATCCTGCCTGTGGTGGTGCGCAGGTCAATAAGCCCGGCGTTATTGGCGTTGTTGGCCACGGTAATATTGCCAGTGGTAGCTGATGCTACCAGGTTTGGGACATTGCCTTCTACCTGGATGTTACCGATGGTGGTGCGCACGATAATCCGCCCGCCTGTGTATCCAAAAAATTCTGGCGGAAGGTAGAGTCTTATTTCGCGGGAGCTGCCCGGCGAGAAATCCATATCCATAAGGTTGACCGTGCGTGTGCCGGAGGTGAGTTGGGTTATACTTAAAATACCGTTTTCTATGCCTATATTCACATTGGCTGTGCCGGTATATACGGCCCTGGCTGTATCGGATGGCATGATTACAACGTTGCGGTTGCTTGCTGTGATATGAACTTCGTGGAATGCATCGCTTCTTTCGTTGAAGATAATCTCGTTGATATTTTCTGGATAGGTGGTGTGATGGGCTGTTACTATATTAACGCGCCCGCCGCCCCATGCAATTGTGCCGCCTCTTGCACCGTTGTGCCAGGCCAGGCCAAACATTGCCGCGCCTACGATGATAAGAAGCAGTGCAAAGCCAACGCCGGGTAGGCGGCGTCTAGGGGTAAATGATGCATCGTGGACTTCTTGGGAGGATAAGGGCATGGAGTTACTGTATTGTGGGTCGCCCCAGGTGGAGTTGCCTCGGCCATGGGTATTGCCATCCCATGTGCTTTCATGATAGCTGCCATCTTTATTACTGTCTGAGTGGCTGCCGCTAGAGTTTCCGAAGGGCGGCGGTGGGGAATTGCTATACTGTGGATCACCCCATGTGCTTCCGCTGGATGCTGTGCCATTAGATGAAGTGCTTTCGCTCCATGGTTTTTCGCCCCATGCTGTGCTGCCGCTTTGGTATGCTCCAGACCCACCTGCTGCGCCAGCCGACCTACGCCGTCTGATAGCCTGCATAATGGCTGGAAAGCCGCCTGCCAGCTTCATCGCACCTTTAAGAACCAAAATCCCCAGCCCCAAAGCGGCAATGCCTAGCCCGCCGTTAAACATCCCAAACCAGAAGTCATTGGCAAAGGCAAAAGGCGTGGCAATAATGGAAATCCCGCCGCCAATAAGCAATGCAATGCCGGTTACAAAAACGGAAAATATTATCGAAAATAATGCCACAATAAGCCCAAAAGCCGCCGCCGCAAGGGGTATGCCAATTGGTACTGCAAAGATAGCAAAGATGGCAATGTAGGCGGTACGGAAGCTTCGCCTTCTAGGGGGTGGGCTGGCAGATGTGCCGCTTCCCGCAGATGTGCTACGGTTGTAGGTGTTAGGTTTTTGGGATACATAGTTTGCCAGGATGGTTGATGCTACTTCGCCTGGGCTGCCAAGCTCTGCTATTGCGGCTGCCTCGTTTTCTGCGTCGCTTATATAGCCCTCGTAGTATTCCAGGGCGTCTTTCAGGTCGCTTTCTGGCAATACCCGTAACTTATGGGCCAATTGTGCCAGGAATTCACTCTTTGTCATGATATACTCCTCCTGTAATGGGTCGTTGCCTTTGTTTCATTTTTGACAAAAGCGATATTTGCCTTTATATGGAATTCTTGTCGGCCTTATCATTATCTTGCCCTTCATGCATAACACTGTCTATCCGCTCTACAAAATCCACCCACTTGCCTATGCATTCTTGATATTTTTCCCGGCCCTTTGGTGTGATTTGATAGTATCGGCGGTTGCGGCCGTTGTGGGGGATATCGTATACGGCAAGACAGCCTTCTGTCTGGAGGCGGCGCATGACAGGGTACAGGGTGGACTCAGACACCATCAGGGCGCTTTTTACTTTTTGGGTCAGGTTGTAGCCGTAGGCATCCTCTTTGGATAAAAGAGATAATACGCAACCATCTAGTAGTATGCCCGTTGCTTGGATAGCCATATTATTCTCCTTTCATGTTGGTTTCACAATATTATACGGCATATAATATTGTTGGTCTGATAAAGCAAATTCAATGCTATAAGCTCCGCTTTTGATGATAATGCCAAAGGCTTACATGCCATATTTGATGATTTGAGGCAGAGGGTTTACAATGACCTATCTACGGGCAAGGAGGCAGATATGAAACAGCACAGGATAATGGTAATAGGGGCCCACCCAGACGACATGGAATATTGCGGGGGAACCGCCGTAAAACTGGCCCAAGCAGGCCACGTGGTACAATTTTTGTCCGCAACCAATGGCCAGTCCGGCCATCATGAGATTATGGGCCACGCCTTGGTGGCAACCCGCTATAAAGAAGCACAAGAAGCCAAAAGGCGGCTGGGCATAGATTCATATGTGATCTTGGATAATAATGACGCTTACCTGACGGCGGACATACCCACTCGGGAAGGCATGATGAAGGCCATCCGGGAGTTTGCCCCGGATATCATTATCACCCATCGCTTGTGGGATTATCACCCAGACCATCGCAATACGGCCCAGCTTGTGCAGGATTGCGCTTACTTAGTGCGGGTTCCTAACTTTCTGCCGGGGACGCCAGTGCCTGAGGTTATGCCGGTTATTTTTCATATGTATGATGCATTTGAAAAGCCACTAGCTTTTAGGCCGGATATTGTGGTGGATATTGATGCTGCCATTGAGGATAAGCTGCTGGGCTTTGATGCACATACCAGTCAGATGTATGAATGGCTGCCCTGGATAAATGGTGATTTGCAGAATGTGCCCACAGGCGGAACAGCCCGGCTTGAGTATCTGCGCGGACAGCTTTGTCCTATGTGGGAAAGGGAGACGGATAGCTTTCGGGATAAGCTAATAGAAACGTATGGCTCCTACAGAGGCAGCAATATACGGTATGCGGAGGCCTTTGAGGCTAGTGAGTATGGTGGCGCTCATGATTTGGAGGCGGAACGGGCGTTATTTTCAGTAGAATCAATGTAATAGAAAATGTGTGCTGAAGGGTAATTGTCTAATCTGCCATCAAAGCACTGTTCTTGTGTTATAATTAGCGTAATTATAGTACTAAATTTTCAAAAGGAGTGGCATTTATGTCTGAGACAGTATTGCAAGCGAGGATATTACCTGAACCATTATTTCGACTCATTCACACAGATAAAGTTAAGGTACATGAGGACATTAATGGTGAAATCCGTTTAATACCTCTTAAGGAAATAGAAAAATCGGTAAGCAGTTGCCCTTTTTTAGGATTTTATACGGACGGCAAACTCACAGTTGATGGCTATCTCAAACGCAAGCGCGCCGATAAGGAGTTGGAACTGTGAGTAAAGTATATGTATTGGACGCCTGTGCCTTGATTGCGTCTTTGTCGAATGAGGAGGGTGCAAACAAAGTGGAGGCTGTTTATGATAAAGTTGTTGCCGGCAAAGCAAAAGTTGTTGTAAATATAATTAACTTGCTTGAAGTTTATTACGATGATTACCGTATTCGTGGAAAAGATTCAGCAGACAAAATGGTGACTGCAATCAAAGCTTCACCTACCAAAATTGTTTCTGAAATCGGCAGCGATATATTTGCAGAAGCCGGGCGGTTAAAAGCAAGCTATAGGATATCTCTAGCTGACTCTATTGTATTGGCACAAACAAAGGTTTTAGGAGGTACCCTATTAACATCAGACCATCATGAGTTTGATGTAATTGAAGCTAAGGAACCTATCGACTTTCTGTGGATAAGATAACAAACTTGCCGACATGATGGTAAGTGGCGCACTTATACACGGTAAACCGTACCGTGCGCCTTGCGGGGACAAAAAGATACCAGATAGGGGAATATGCAAAATGATAAAAGACTGGGTTTTTTCTAACGAGCATACCATGTGCCACTTTAGAGTAGCTGGTGTGCTAATTAGGGATGGTAAGTTGTTTGTTCAAAAAGACAGTAATAACATATTTGCTATACCCGGTGGTCATGTATCATTTGGAGAAACCTCTGAAAATGCGCTTATTAGAGAGTTCAAGGAAGAAACAGGAGTAAGAATCTTAGTGAACCGAATGATTTGGGTCGAGGAGAATTTTTGGAAATGGGGTAAAAAGGACGCACATAATATTTCATTTTACTACCTTGTATCGCTGCAAAACACTTCAGATTTACCAGACTCATTTGAAAAGCTGATGAAAGATAATAAGGATATTTGTATGCAGTGGATTCCGATTAGCGAGGTAAAAAACATCGTAATTTATCCCCAGTTCATCAAGGAAAAAATAGATGCCATTTCAAATAATATAGAACATTTCGTGCGAAATTCGTGGACATAAAAAGCTGAATCAGTCATTGATAAATAGCAACTTTTTCATCATTGGACATCTACCCTTTAAACCATATCTCCTATGATAGTAATTTCATCCGGGGCGGTTACCTTTGTGATAATTTTTTCATCCAAGCCCTTGTCATGCCGGACATAGACAACCCCATAGGGAGTAGGGAACGTCCCCTGGGCCCAGTCCAGCTCGCCGAGGTAGGGTTTGATGCTGAGTTTGCGGCAGCCGGGAGCCATGATGCGGATGCCTAGTACTTGCTCCGCTAAAAAGGTTACAGGGCCGGAAGCCCACCCATGGCACAGGCTATGCCTGTAGCCGGTATAACAGAAAGCTCCATTATCGCCATGGAGGTCATATCCCCCAGGCAGTACTGGCTCATCTATCCTGCCGGGCTTTTGTATCCAGCCGATGTCAAAATCCTCCCAAAAGGTAGTAGCGCCGCAATCCAGCATAGCGCCGTAATATTCGCGGAGTTGCCGGATTGCCTCTTCTTGGTATCCGGCATCTGCCATGGTTGTTAGTACATAGTAACTTAGGAAAGTGGAAAGGCCGCGAGGGCCATCTTTTAGCAGCACATCCTTGACGATGCTCTCCTGTGTGGCTGGGCAGGACATAGCCATGAAAGCCGCCGATTGCTTTGAGCCGCCGTGGTTTTCGAGTTGTATGGTAGTCAGACGCTGTAGGGCGGCTGTGCAGATGTTTTTGATAGCGAACTCTTCTTCATATAGTTCAGCAATGAGCGCCCCTTTGGCGAGGGCCATTCGCAGCAAGCTGCGGCTTCCGCTTATAGCCGAGGCCGTGCCACGAGTAGGCCAATCCAGGAAGTATTCCGGTATGCTGTCAGAGCCGTCATCATTCACCAACCCAGCCAACTGTCTAAGCAGTGGAACCATATAATCCTGCCGAGCCTTAAGAAACGAAACATCCCCGGTATACCAATACCAATCCCAAACAATCAGCACCCACCACATAGAATAAGTAGGCAACCCATTCATCCACCCAGGCAGCGGGGTCTGGCTCATGACAAAATCCAAGCTCTCTTCCACAATGGGATGCCCACCAAAAACAGAGCGGATGGTAAGCATCTCTGGATGCATATCACCAATCCATACCAGCCGGTCACGCTTGATACCGTCCCAGAGCAGCATCTGCATATTCAAATGACAAGTATAAGCAGCAGTGTTATATATGTCGTTAAGGCGTGAATCCGAGCACTCAAAGCTACCAAGATATTCAATATCCCTGTAAACAAACACAGCAAGGATGCTCTTTATGTCTGCTTGAGCATTCGCACCCATAAGCTCCACCCGAAGGAAGCGAAAGCCAGTTTGGGCAAATTCCTGGTCGCTAAGAAAGGGTATGCCAACCAGCATGTCCCGCATAGCATGGTCATTGGTAGCGTTTTTGATGCCAGCATCACTCATAGCCTCCGCCACAGACTCACCAAAAACCAGGCGGATATTTCTGTATGAGCCAAGTGCGGTATCAGCTGCAAGCACCCGGGCAGAGCCATTAATCTCCACCCCAAAGTCAAGCACAACGCTAGCATTTTGGCCTTCAGGGCCGTTTTTCAAGGTGGTAACAGTGGTTTCCTCAAGGCCTATCTGAAGGCTCTTTTCAGCCAGAAGATTCTCCACTCCGTACACATCACCACAAGTCCAGACAATCCGCCGAGGCAACAAAAACCTCCGGGTACGTGTGTCTTCACCAATAAAGCTTAACTTGTCCAAGATTTTCATAGAGCGCCTCCCGCAATTATATATGCCCCAATCCGCCGCTTTACTTGCCTATAGTGCAAAGACTTGCCACCTTATATACAATTGCCTTTATTCTACCAAGTTAGGCATAATATACAATATATATCCTCCCCACCCGCGCGGCCCTTTGCCTCCAGTTTACAAAGCATTTCCCCTAGTCCATAATATGGAGCGCAAATTAAGTCACCTCCAGGAGATCAATACTTGAGCTACGTAAAATTCAAAAAAGTAACAAGAGACTACAAACAAGGCGACGTAACAGTAAAAGCCATAGATAATATCAACTTCGAGCTAGAAGAAGGCAAATTTAACGTAATAGTAGGCCCCTCCGGCGCAGGCAAGTCCACTGTGCTAAACATCCTAGGCGGAATGGATCATGCCACCGACGGCATTGTAACCGTAGGCGGCCGGGACATAACCAGCCTCAACCGCCGCCAGCGCACGGCCTACCGCCGTGATGATATCGGTTTCATCTTTCAGTTCTATAACCTAATTCAAAACCTGACGGCCTTAGAAAATGTGGAGCTGGCCTCCCATATCCGTAGCCAGGCTGGGGATCCCAAATCCATATTGGTGGAGCTTGGCCTTGGAGAAAGGCTCAACAACTTCCCGGCTCAGCTATCCGGCGGGGAGCAGCAGCGGGTAGCCATAGCCCGTGCTTTAGCCAAAAACCCAAAGCTGCTGCTTTGCGACGAGCCAACGGGGGCTCTGGACTATGTAACTGGGAAAGGGATTCTCAAAACTCTGCAAGAGGCTAGCCAAAGGGGTATGACTGTGGTGGTGATAACCCATAACCTGGCCATAACCCCAATGGCGGACAGGATTGTCCGTATCAAAAGCGGCAAGGTGGAGTCTGTGACGGATAATGCCTCGCCAAAGCCGGTAGCGGAGATAGAATGGTAGTGGCCGATACCGATTCCAGTAAAAAACCTATTACGGTCTTTTGCTGTAATCCTGTGCGGCCCTGTTATAAAGCCGTAGTCTTGCATTGGAGGCCAGAATGAGCCCATTTTGGAAAGATATACTTCGTGAGATAAAAACTACTAAGAACCGATTCATCTCCCTGCTGATGATAGCCCTGCTTGGGGCTTTTGTGGTGGTGGGAATACACGCAACGGCTATCCATATGCGGGATGCCGCTGATGCTGCTTATCGCCGGGCAAACCTTTACGATTTGCAGCTGCGCCATCCTATGGGGTTTACTCCCGAAGATGTCCGTGCCATACAGGATGCATATGGCGTGGAATATGTGATGCCTACAAATATCGTGGATGTTTATATTTATGTGCGCGAAACCAGGCGTACCATGCGGACATATGCGTTACCTGTGATATCGGAGGTTGATGCTCTTGCATCGTCCGTAGCAATTAATACCCCAACCTTGCTGGAAGGCCGACTGCCCGCCGCTCCTGATGAGATTGCCATAGAACGCCGGCTTCTTCGGGAGGGCGGACTTTCTATTGGGGATGAGGTGGCACTTAGCCACAGTGATATGGGGCGTTTTTTTTCGATATTTGCTGGCGATGTTTTTACCATTACCGGGATAGTGGAATCCCCGCTTTATCTTACCAGCATACGAGGCAATACCACCTTGGGGGACGGTATGCTGCGGTATTTTGCATATTTATACCCAGGGGCTTACATCACTACCTTCACCGATATATATGTAATAATGCATGGTTCCCGTGATATCCACCAGGTATCAGATGCCTACAATACCGCAGCTCTTGAGTGGCGCAGGCAGATGGAAGCGTTCCTTGCAGAAGAAAATATCGGTGGCTTTGTGTTCACCCGGCAAAACGGAATAGCCTTCGAATCCTATTTCCAGGATACCCAGCGGCTGCAAAGCGTGGGATATGTATTCCCGCTGGTGTTTTTTCTTGTGGCGGTGCTGGTAAGTCTTACTACCATGACCCGCATGGTGGAAGAGCAGCGGGGGCAGATTGGCATATACAAGGCCCTTGGATATAATTCCGGGGCTATTTTCTCGAAATATTTCCTCTACGCGATTATTTCAGGCCTTGCTGGCGGGATCGTTGGTGCGGCACTGGGTTCCCAGGTAGTGCCCCGTATTATTTTTGATGCATACGGCCACTTGTACAACATGCCTGCATCTGACCATGCCATCCCTTGGGGGATTGCAGCTGTTTCAGTGCTTTCGGCGGTTGTTTCGGTAACAGCAGCAGTGATGTTTACATGTTTGCGGGCCGTGAAAGAAGAAGCTGCAAGCCTTATGCGGCCCAAGGCCCCGCCTGCGGGGAAGCGGGTTTTAATAGAAAAAATTCCGTTTCTGTGGCATCGGATGGGGTTTATAAACAAGGTAACCTCCCGCAATATTTTCCGGTACAAACGGCGGTTTTTTATGACCCTTGCGGGGGTTGCCGGGTGTACGGCCTTGTTAGTGACTGCTTTTGGCCTTGGAGATTCTATCAATGGCGTGCCCCGGCTGCAGTTTGAAGATATTATTTTATATGATGCCCATGTGCATACCCAAACGCTTTCTTATGCGGATCAGGCTATGTTGTTGGTTTTGACTATGCAAGGGGTAACCATGGCGCAAAACGAAGAGGTTACTGTGCCCGACGGTGAAGCCGTCACACAGGCAGTCTCGGCGGCTGTACCTGATGCGCTCTTTATCCGCACTATAACCGCCGATGCCCATACCCCTGCCGGAGGATTTTCCGCCACGTTAATCATACCCGAGGACATGCAGCGCCTGCCGGGCTTTGTAAACCTGGTAGCCCCCAGTTTTGGCTTCCTTCCGGGTAGGGCAGGTGAGGTATTGCCGCCAAGTGGTTATGATGGTGTGCTGGTAACGGAAAAGCTAGCCAGAGAAATGGGCATAGCCGCCGGAGATGACTTTACAATAACCCTGGGTGATGGCTGGTCTTATACCCTTCGCGCCGCTGGGATAGTAGAGAATTATCTGCTTCATTATATATACATGACACCGGAGTACTATGCCCGGCTTTTTGGGCAAACGCCGAGGCCAAATGGAATGCTTATAGTTGGGAATGTTGATATCGCAGCCCTGCGGCAGCACCCCGCTGTGTTTGGTGTCACAAATACTGCTTGGATGCGGGATAATCTTCGAGACCAAACAGATGCTTTGGGCATTGTGACCATAGTGCTGATGGTAGCGGCCTGTATTTTGGCCTTAGTTGTGCTGTTCAATCTTACAGAGATAAATGTGTTGGAGCGTATGCGGGAGCTGGCCACGATTAAGGTGCTGGGTTTCCAGGATATTGAGACTGCTATGTATCTTTACCGGGAAAACATGGTGGTCACGCTTATGGGGATAGGACTGGGGTTGGTAGCCGGGGTTTTTCTGAACGGCTTTATCCTTACAACTGTAGAGATTGATATGTTTAAGTTTCCCCATATTATTTTGCCGGTTAGCTTTGTGATGGCAGGCGGGATTTCTATTTTGTTTGCCCTTGTTGTCAATGCGCTTACTTATCGCAAGCTGGTGGCTATTGATATGGTGGGGGCGCTTAAGAGTGTGGAGTAGGCAAGTGTCTCAGATAATTTCAAGCCAAGACAATGAAATAATACCCCACAGCAACCACCAACCCAGGCAAAAGATTAGCCACTTTAATCTTAGCCCCAAGAGACATGTTAAACCCCAGCGCCAAAATCATAAGCCCGCCAACGGCAGAAATCTGGGCAATAAGCCCGGCAGTAAGTACATTTTGAAGAAACCCGGCAAAGAACTCAATTAGCCCCTGATAAATAAACACAGAGACAGCAGAAAACAGTACCCCAAAACCAAGATAGGACGCAAACACCATAGCAGCCGTCGCGTCCAAGATAGACTTTGTGACAATAATACTATAGTCATTCCTAAGGCCGCTTTCGATAGAGCCCACAACAGCCATTGCACCAACACAAAACAGCAAAGTAGCAGTGACAAAGCCCTCCCCAAAAGTGGAAGGGCTATCTTTTCGGGTAAACTTCTTTTGCAAAAACCCACCAAAGGCGTTAAGCTTGGCATCAATATCTATAAGCTCTCCGGTAAGGGCCCCAAGCATCATGGACACTACCAGCAGCATAATATCGCCGCCCAGTGCACCGGATATACCAATAATACATACACATAACCCGATGGCACGGGTTACGGCTGAGGATATCTTGTCCGATATCTTGCCCTTGAACACAAGGCCAATGCCGCCGCCTATTATTATGGCTGCGGCGTTTATTAGCGCACCGAATACTATGGCGTTTCACCCCAGGATGACTCGTGGCCGCGTGATGATGTGCCGTGGTCGTAAGCTGACTCCCCGTCATGGTACTGCATCCCGTCATAGTATGGTGCACCCATTGATGAGCCGCCGTTCAAAGAGACCCCATTGGTCTCGCCCCAGGGTAGCCGCAAGCCCTGATAAATCTCGCCTGGCTCTAGCTCGCCATAGAAATATGCGATAAGCTCCGATGCCGTAACTAGCTGGAAACCCTCGGCCACAAGGCGGGGAATAACCCTTTCCATGGCCTCCATTGTGGTGGTGTGGATATCATGGAGTAGGATTATTGCCCCGTCGATAGAGCGTGTCATTATATTGTCGTAAATCCAGTCTGGGCAGCGATGGGCCCAATCTTGGGGGTCTATAGACCAATGGAGTAGAGAGTATCCCAAATCCCGGGAGGTATTGATTACCCTAGAGTTGGTAATTCCAAAGGGTGCGCGGAAAATAGGCGGCGGAGGCTGACCGGTTACTTCCTCTATTGCAGCGCTGGTGCGGGTTATCTGATAGGTGATCGCGTTTGCGTTTAGGCGGGAAAAGTCCTGGTGGTTCCAAGAATGGCCCACTACTTCGCTGCCTAGAGCAACAGCCCTTCTTAGGGTATCTGGGTGGTGGTGGACACGGTTGCCCAGTACGCAGAATGTAGCCCGTCCTCCCACGGCCTCCAGCATATCTAAAATCATAGCAGTGTATACAGCAGGGCCATCGTCAAAGGTTAGGGCTACCATGGGACGGCGTGGTGGTTCCACGAGACCCAGCTCTACGCCTAGTAAAAAGCTTTCATCCAAGTCCTCATATGAAATCAATACAGACACAAAGCCCAAGTCCCAAAGGGCGATGTCAGGGGCGAGGAGTATCCGCAGACCGTCGTTATCCATGACAATATGTGTAAGCCAAGTGGAGTCTATTTCATCTAAATAAGGCGCTGCCTCTGGAGCTTGGGTCAGTATGGCCCCAGCCAGCAGAGTAAGCGCCTTGTCTATGTTTTCGTAATCAAGAATCTGGGCAATATCTAAGATATCCCCTGTATATGTGTCCAAAACAGAGCTTTCGATAATAGCCACCGGGCCGGCAACTGCCGGATGGTGAAAGTGCCCCCATGTCAAGAAACCGGCATAACGCCCCGCAACAAAGGTGGTATCTGTGTGCAGGTCAAGCTGGCCTGGATCAGGAGTCTCTACAGGTATGGGCTCTGGCTGGTATTCATATTCGTACAAATAATCATAATCTGGATAGTCGTAGATATCTGGGAGAATAGGGGCAGGGATGTCAGCTTGGCCCGTTGTGTCGGAAGAAACGCAACTTATTATACCTGCCACGATGGCAAGGGCCAACACACCCAGCCAAAAAAACTTATTCCTCACAAAAATGCCCCCCAGACCCCAAAAAACTACGAATTTTGTAGAAAAAAGTATAATCCACAAACCATGTTAAGTCAAAGCTTTTTCCTACTTTATTTTATGCATTATTTTATAGAATGCGCTCCGAACATGTTGTCATTTTATTTTATACAAACCATCAATAATTAGACATGATAATTCAAAGCTTGGGCTGGCATATAGTGTAAATATCCTCATTATTCAAGGGGCCGTGTATGAGCCAATTAACCATATATACCCATCGGTATAGCAAATTTTTAGAGTGCTTCGCAATTGATATAGCTGAAGGGGATGCAGTCATCTCTAATATCGTGCGCAGAAAGGGAGGATTGTTTTTACTCAACTGCAATGTTGGGTCTAGGGAAGTTGCCGAGAGGCTTCTTATATTGCTTATTGATATTGCAATGCAGGAAAACCCCATATATAAGCAATCCTCAAAACTACAGGAAATGGCAGGAGATTTGCGCGGAACAAGGTTGTATGCCAGTCTCAGACGGAACCTCATCCGCTTTGTTAAACACAACAGGGTACTGCATTTGGAGGGGTATATGACTTTCCGTATGACAGAATACCGCGAAAAACTGGATATGATGTCGTATTCCTTGATAAAAAAAATGAAACTTTGCCAACAGGACTAGCAATATTTGTAAATATTGGTTATTATAGGGCGCAGCCAAATGGAAATAAGTAGCAAAAAAATGCATTGTTGCGATGTGCACAGCCTCCTTACTAACGTGATATGGCTTTGCACCGCGTAGAGGTATGCGAAGACAGTGCCCATTTTTGATACTTTTGCCATACCTTTTTTGCCTAGTGTTTACACGGATTGGAGGGTGTTTTTTGGACAAGCAGCTAGCAGAGCTGATTAGCATAGAGCAGGCCGCAAAGCAAAGCATGATGGAGTTTGAAGACGAGCGGGCCGCCCATGCCAGGAACACAGCAGAAGAAATAGTACGGCGCAACCTGGAAATAAGGCGCGGCGCAGACCAGGAGCTGCAGAGGCTAAAGCAGGAAGCAGAGGCAAGTACCCAGGCCAAGCTTGCTAAAATAGAGGATGATTGCCAGGCGAAGGCGGCGCAGCTAAGGCATTTGTTTGAGTCTAACGCTGACAAATGGCGAAAGCAGTGGGCTAACCGTGTCCTGCAAATAGAATCATGAACTATGCTGCGGTAAATGCAAAAGTTAATGCAATGCGGGCCAAGCTGCTGACACCGCAGGATTATGAGGTCATGAATCGTTTCAAGTCTGCCGATGAGATTGTTGAATGGCTGGCACAGTCTGCTGACAATGCTAGCGGTTTTCGCCAGGCAGTGCATGGTTTTGATACTTTGGATGAACCTTTTTCCACTGCTAATTCGCTGGGCTCGCGCCACTTTTTGCTGACTCAAACCACAGGCTATCTTTACCAAACCGTGAGTAAGGCTGCCGCCAGCATCTGCTTTTTCATCCCAGACAAGGCCATGATAGATTTCGTTATGACAATGGCCTCCACCAACGATTATAGCATCAATTATTACACCAGCCAGTGGAGGCAGCTAAGCCAGCTGGATAGGCCCAATAAAACAGCTTTACGCAGTATTCTAGGGGCAGAGATTGACTTAACCAACATCCTGTGGATGTACAGATTAAAGCGCTATCATCGAATCAGGGGTGACCTGACCTACGGATACCTAGTGCCCGTGCGATATGGGCTAAGCCAGGCCGTTACCATGGGTATGGCAGAATGCGAAAGCCCAAAGGCCTTACTGGAAGAGATAGCCCGAAGTCCATATGCAGCGGATATCAGGATTACGCCACCTTTCGCCGAGTGGAGCGGCACATCTCAGCATGGCGGTGCGTCTCAGTGTGGCGGTACATCTCAGTATGGCGGTACATCTCACTTGCATCATCTGACGCCAGAACAGCAGCTGACCCTGGCCATAGAAAAACGCTACAAAGCAGCTGCCACCCAGCACCCAGATACTCTAGCCCCAACTTTAGCCTATCTTCATAAAAAGAAGCAGGAAGTGCAGGCAATAACTAGGATTTTAGAAAATAAATTGCAGCAGAAAATGTACAAATGAGGTGACCACTTTGGTAGAAAAAATGAAATACATAAGCATAACCGGCCATATAGCCAGTATGAACCATGTTGTAAGCCGATATTTATCCAGATTTGATATCCAACTGGAAGCAGGGCCCCATTTGCCTGGCCAGATGGAAGCCTTTGGTGCGCCTAACCCCTATGCCAATACAATGCAAAAGGCCGAAAACTTCCTAGCTATGCTAGGCCCAGCCCCGTCTTGGCACGTCCCTATGACCGGTGCAACGGCTGTAAATCTGGTGGAGACAGCCCATACCGCATACGAGCAACGCAGCGTAAAACTTCGCCAAATGGAAGACGAGCACAAGACTATTGGGGCATATATCCATAGATTGCAGCCCTTTGCAGACTTTGACGTGCCTCTTGATTTAATTGAATCCATGAACTTTATCCACTGCCGATTTGGGCGTATGGCGGTAGAGCACTTTCGACAGTACGAGGCATTTTTGTGCGATGATGAGAAAATTTTGCTACAAGATTGTAAGCGTGATAAAGATTATGTGTGGGTTGTGTATTTTACGCCAATGGAGCATAAGGATGTAGTGGATGTTGTGTTTTCGTCTTTGCAGTTTGAGGCGATTCCACTAATTAGGCCTTTGAATACCGGTGCTGCAAGTAGTGACCCGAACACGTTGAATGAAGAGATCCGCAATTCAGATTTTTCCTACCCTGCCCAACTGTTAAAGTACTACCGTGGCTACCAAACGGCCCTAGAAATAAAAATCCAAACCCTTACTAAGCAAAGTATTGCCGAAACCATCGGCAGCAAAGACCGCCTATGCATTGCCTGCGAAAAAGTCCAGGCCCTACACGCATCCTTCGATGTAAAAAAGCATGCGGCTCTAAGCAAGGGCAGGCGCATTTTTACATTTGTGGGCTGGATGGCAGAAAAGGACGCACTCCAGCTTGAGGAAGAGATAGACGGCGATGAACTGGCAGTGTTTGCCCGGTATGGAGAAACTGCAGAAGCCCCGCCTATTCGTCTAAAAAACCTGCCGATTGTCCGTAATTTCGAATTTTTTACCCGGCTGTACGGTCTGCCTGTGTATGGGGAAGTTGACCCTACGCCTTTACTGGCGGTGACATACACATTACTTTTTGGGCTGATGTTTGGGGATGTAGGTCATGGACTGGTGCTAGCGCTTTTGGGTTTGTATATATACATCGCCCTTAAAAAGCCCTTGGGTAGCATATTAGCTGTTGTTGGTGTTTCGGCCATGGTTTTTGGGTTTTTTTATGGCAGTATTTTTGGGTTTGAGGATATTTTGCCTGCCCTTTGGCGTAGGCCTATGAATGATATTACCGCGACTTTGTGGTTTGCTGTGGGGATTGGGGTTGGGTTGATTGTCTTGAGTATGTGCCTTCATATGTACAATGCCGCTAAACAGGGCAGAGTGGGGGACTTATTGTTTGGCGCAAACGGCGTGGCTGGGCTGCTGTTTTATAGTACGGTGCTTTGGCTGGCTTTCAGGGCTTTGTTCTGGGGGCAACCCTTGACGGGGCCGGTTATTGCACTAGGTGCATTGCCGCTGGTGTTGGTGGTGCTTAAGCATCCAATCATAAGTTATATGGAGCGCCGCAGCGGACAAAGCTCATCAAATATGGGGGGCGGCAGCAGAAAAAGCAACACCGAATACGCGGCGCAAAGCACCGGGCCAAATGCAAGCCAAGATACCAGCCCACACAGCGGCTCGCCTCAGCCTGCCGGTATTGGGATGTTTGTTTTCAACATAATAATCCAGCTTTTTGAAACATTGCTAACCTATGCCACCAACACCATCTCTTTTGTAAGGGTGGGGGCATTTGCTATAAGCCATGCCGGGATGATGCATGTTGTGCTGCAACTATCTGGGGGGGCGGCAGGGTCTCGTAACCTGCTGGTGTTGGTGCTTGGAAATATTCTTGTCATGGCAATTGAGGGGCTGCTTGTGGGGATTCAGGTGCTTAGGCTGGATTTTTATGAGATTTTTAGCCGGTTTTATACAGGAGGCGGACGCGGGTTTGTATCTAACCGGCTGGCCCGCAAATAGTTTGCGCATAGGAGATGTGTATGTACATTATTATTGTTGCTGCTTTGCTGGCGGCTGCTATGGCAGGGCCGATTATTTTTTATTTTTGTGGGCGTCCTAGCCGCAAGCGTGGGAAGCTGGCGTTGGTTGTAAACCTTGTTTCGTATGTTACTGTGTTTTTGTTTGCGGTGGTTTTCTTGTTTGCGCGGCCGGTTTTTGGCGCGCCTGTAGCTTCAGGTGTAAGTGACCTTGCCATAGCGGCAGCCTTTATTGGGGCAGGGCTTGTTACGGGGCTATGCTCTATTGGGACGGGCATTGCCGTAAGCTCGGCTGCGGCTGCGGCAATCGGTGCTATTAGCGAGAATGAAAACAACTTTGGCAAGGCCATGATTTTTGTGGCAATGGCTGAGGGGATTGCTATCTATGGATTGCTTATTTCCTTTATGATTTTAGGGCGGGTGTGATGTGAGAGTTGGCAGGTTATACGTCATAAGCGATGACCATAGTATATGTACGGGGCTGGGGCTGGCAGGGGTAGATGGGCAGTTGGCGTATACGGAGGAAGAGCTGCGGCAGGTGCTGGCGGATATTGGTTGTAGAGATGCAAGTCATAGAAATAATGATTGTGGGGCCTTGGTGATAATCACCTCTGGCCTGGCTGCAAGATGTGAGGAATTTTTACATGAATACAGAACCAAAAACCAGCTGCCACTTATTACGGTAATTCCAGACACTGATATTGGAGGCTAAGATGAACATCGAAAAAAAACTAGAATACTTCACCGCAGCCATAGATAGGGAAGTAGAATCTAAAAAACGCCAGGCCCGCAAGCAAATGGCAGCAGATGCCGACAAGGATATTTCCGCCGCCGTTGCTGCATCTGAGGCTGAGGCTCTCGCTCAAAACCAGCCCCAAATCCAAGCTATCCAAAAGGCAATGAACAAGCGCATAAATGAAGCTGAAACAGAGGCGCGCCGCTCCTTGATAAACTTACAAGAGAGGCTGGTTGCTCAGTTATTTGACGGTATCAAGGCGGAAGTAATATCCTTTACCCAGTCCCCAGAATATGAGAGCCTTCTAATTAGTAACATCCAAGCTGCCACGGCAATTTCCCGGCATTCCTACACATACATTCAACTTGCCCCTCGTGATATGTCCTTGGCAGAGAAAATACAAGCGGCCACCGGCCTCACCCCCGAAGTGGGAGATGACAGTTTTATCGGCGGCTTTAAGCTGCAAACCGAAAGCCGAAATATAATCCAGGAACACACCCTATCCGCAAGCCTAACCGAGGCCCGTAAAGAGTTTTCTGCGGAGCTATAGTAATCCTAGTTGAATCAGGAGGCTATGTCATGCCAAAAGGCGAATTAAGAACCATTAACGGCCCAATCCTAGCTGTAAGAGCCCATGACCCAGGTTTTTTTGTGTCGGAACTGGTAAATGTAGGTCCCAAACCCCTATTGGGAGAAGTTGTAGCCCTGCGCACCCATCGGGTAATAGTCCAATTATTTGAAAACCCGGCGGGCCTATCCCCAGGCCTTGAGGTAATCGGAACCGGCACACCTTTATCTGTATGCCTAGAGCCTGGCATAGTAGGCCATATCTTTGACGGAATCCAGCGCCCTCTCCGTGTAGACAGACAAGCCGCAAGAAAAATACTAACCTACCAGCCTCCTCCCACCAAGAGTTCCCTTTCCGATATTGTGTTTCCTTCCAAAAACGGCAACGATGATGAGCCTCATTGGCATGTGAAAATGACAGTAAGCCCCGGCCAGCAGCTTAACCCCGGCGATGTATACGCCGAGGTAGAAGAAACCTCGGTAATCACCTTCCGGGCAATGATCCCACCGGGTATGACTGGCACAGTGGAGTCCTGCAAGCCAGACGGCAAGTACACAGCCGATACCCCACTTATCGCCCTTGAAACCGAAGAAGGCCACAAGCAGCTGACTCTAACCCAGCACTGGCCAATCCGTGTACCCCGCCCCATAGCCAACAGAATGATCCCATCCCGCCCCCTAATCACAGGGCAGCGCGTGTTGGACACTCTCTTCCCCATAGCCAAAGGCG